>Ga0207864_1001352_pt1 | contig 27412 bp, 25 predicted proteins | sample HigsolmetaAR202D_FD_184834 | JGI IMG/M metagenome (GOLD analysis project Ga0207864, IMG submission 184834) | Ionic liquid and high solid enriched microbial communities from the Joint BioEnergy Institute, USA - AR20-2-D (SPAdes) (version 2) ... | reverse complement strand
GGCGGGCTGCGGGTGCGCGGCTGCGTCCCGGCGGTCCGCACACCCGCCGCGCCCGCCTGGCCGGGCCTGCGGGACGAGGTGACCGCCACCGGGCCGGCCTGCTGATCCGGCACCTGCGGGATCACCCGCCACGCCGGGGCGGGGCCGTACGCTTGCCTCGTCGATGACGACGAAGCGGGCAGGTGGCTGAGATGATCTCCGTTTTCGGCAGCGTCAACATGGACCTCGTCGCCTACGTGGCGGCGGCGCCCGGGCGCGGGGAGACCGTCACCGGGCGGGCCTTCCGCATGATCCCCGGCGGCAAGGGCGCCAACCAGGCGATCGCCGCGGCGCGCGCCGGGGCGCCGGTCACCTTCATCGGCGCGGTCGGCGACGACGCGTTCGGGACGCGGCTGCGCGAGACCCTCCTGGCGGCGGGCGTCGAGGTCGGCCACCTGCGCACCGTGCCCGGCCCCTCGGGCATCGCGCACATCGTCGTCGACGACGACGGCGGCAACTCGATCATCGTCGTGCCCGGCGCCAACGGTCAGATGACCGGGCCCACCGAGGCGGAGCTCGCCGCGATCGCCCGCACCGACGTGCTGCTGCTCCAGCTCGAGCTGCCGCTCGAGGCCGTGGTCGCCGCGGCCCGGGAGGCGAAGACGATCGGCGGCGGCGACGCCGAGCCGTACACGGTCGGGGCCGGTCCCCGGCCGCACGCCCGCGCCGGCGGCGGGACGCGGGGCGGCTCGCCGGTCTCGGTGATCCTCACCCCGGCCCCGGCCCGGCCGCTCCCGGACGAGCTGCTCGGCGCGGTCGACGTGCTCGTGCCGAACGAGCACGAGGCCGCCGCGATCACCGGCGTCGCCGACCCTGAGCGTGCCCTCGACGCCCTGCTCGAGCGGGTGCCCGAGGTGGTGATCACCCTCGGCGCCCGGGGCGCGCTGTACGGCTCGCGCGACGGCGAGCGGCTGCACGTGCCCGCGGTCGAGGTCAAGGCGGTGGACACCACCGCCGCGGGCGACACCTTCGCCGGGGCGCTCGCCGTGGCCCGCGCCGAGGGCAGGCCGCCCGCGCAGGCCCTGCGCTTCGCCGCGGCCGCCGCCGCGCTGTCGGTGCAGCGGGAGGGCGCGAGCACCTCGATGCCGTCCCGCGCCGAGATCGAGGTGCTGCTCGCGGAGCTTGACCGGGATACGGCGAGCCGGAACGCTTGATCACCGTGCACCCTTATGTGATTTTGGACGTATTCACGGACACGCCCCTGGAGGGCAACGCGCTCGCGGTCTTCCCGGAGGCGGCCGCGATCCCGTCGGACCGGATGCAGGCGATCGCGCGGGAGATGAACCTGTCGGAGACCGTGTTCATCCTCCCCGCCGAGGGGGAGGGCGACGCCCACATCCGCATCTTCACCCCCGCCGCCGAGCTGCCGTTCGCCGGGCACCCCACGCTCGGCGCCGCCCACTTCCTCGCCGAGCGGGACGGGCGCGAGCGGGTCGTGCTCGAGACCGGTGCGGGCCCGGTGCCGGTGGTCTTCGAGCGGGAGGCGGGCGGCGACGGGCCGGGGCGGCTCGGGCGCGGGCGGATGCGGCAGCCGATCCCCACCTGGGGGCCGTACGATCGGGCGGGCGACGTGCTCGCCGCGCTCGGGGTGGCCGGGGCCGAGCTGCCCGTCGAGCTCTACGTCAACGGGCCGCGGTTCGTGTACGTGGTGCTCGACGACCCGGCGCGGGTGGCCGCGCTCCGCCCGGACCTGAACGCGCTCGCCGCGCTGGGGGACGTCGGCGTGTACTGCGTCGCGGGCTCGGGGACGCGGTGGAAGGCCCGGCTGTTCGCCCCGGCGATCGGCGTCACCGAGGACCCGGCCACCGGGTCGGCCGCGGGCCCGGCCGCGGTCCACCTCGCCCGGCACGGCCGCATCGCGTACGGGGAGGAGATCGAGATCTCCCAGGGTGCGGAGGTGAACCGCCCCTCGACGCTGTACGCCCGGGTGCTGGGGGAGGGCGACCGGATCGACGCGGTCGAGGTGGGCGGCTCGGCCGTCCTCGTCGCCCGCGGCGAGCTGCTCGTCTGACCCGGGTCGCCGGGGACGTCCGGGTGAGTAAAACCCGCGTGCGGGGACGGTGGGACGCCCGCCGATGGGCAGGTAACCGGGTGTTCACCCGCCCATCGGCGAGGAGTGCGTCATGACGAGGACAACGCGTCGGCCGACGGCCGAGGCGGTGACCTTCCCCACCGCCCGGCAACGTCCCCTTGACCCCCCCGACGAGCTCGGGCGCTGGCGGCGGGAGGCGCCGCTGCTCCGGCTCGCCTACCCTGACGGGCACCTCGGCTGGCTCGCCACCCGGTTCTCCACCGTGCGGGCCGTGCTCGCCGACCCCAGGTTCAGCAACCGCGCCGAGCTCACCCACGTGCCGGTCGGCCGGTCCGCGAGGGAGCTGTCGTTGCTGCGCTTCCCGCCCGGGATGTTCCTCCGCATGGACCCGCCCGAGCACACCCGGTACCGGCGGCTGCTCACCGGGCAGTTCACCGTGCGGCGGATGCGGCTGCTGGAGCCGCGGATCGCGCGCATCGCCGCCGGGCTGCTGGAGGAGATGGCGGCCGCCGGGCCCCCGGCCGACCTGGTACGGGCGTACGCGCTGCCGATCCCGTCCCTGGTGATCTGCGAGCTGCTCGGCGTGCCGTACCGGGACCACGAGCGGTTCCAGCGGGACTCGGCGACGCTGCTCAGCCTTGAGCGCGGCACCGAGGAGAAGCTCGTCGCCCTCGACGGGCTGATCGCCTACCTCACCGACCTGGTACGGCACAAGCGGGACGAGCCCGGCGACGACCTGCTCAGCGGCCTCGTCGCCTCCGGCGGGCTCACCGAGGAGGAGATCGCCGGGGTGGCCTGTCTGCTGCTCATCGCCGGGCACGAGACCACCGCCAACATGATCGCCCTCGGCGTGTTCACCCTGCTGCAGCACCCCGAACAGCTCGCCGCGGTGCGCGACGACCCGGACGTGGCCGGGACCGCGGTCGAGGAGCTGCTGCGCTACCTCACCATCGTGCACATCGGGCCCACCCGGACCGCGCTCGAGGACGTCGAGCTGGAGGGGCACACCATCCGGGCGGGCGAGACGGTGACGGTGTCGCTGTCCGCGGCGAACCGGGACCCGGAGTGGTTCGACCGCCCCGACGAGCTCGACGTGCGCCGCCCGCCCGCGCCGCACCTCGCCTTCGGCCACGGCGTGCACCAGTGCCTGGGCCAGCAGCTCGCCCGGATCGAGCTGCGCATCGCCCTCCCGGCGCTGCTCCGGCGATTTCCGGACCTGCGCCTTGCCGTGACGCCGGGCGAGGTGCCCATGCGCACTGATATGAACATCTATGGGGTGCACCGGCTGCCGGTCACCTGGTGACGGATTCGATCAGGAGGCGTTTGTCGATGAAGATCAGCGCCGACACCGATGTGTGCATCGCGGCGGGGATGTGCGCGCTGAACGCTCCGGAGGTGTTCGACCAGCACGAGGAGGAGGGCACGGTCGTGCTGCTCGACCCCGAGCCGCCGGCCGAGCTCGCGGACAAGGTCCGCCGGGCCGTGCAGATGTGCCCGTCCGGCGCGCTCAAGCTCCACGAGTGACCGCCCCGCCCCGGCGAGGGGGTGCCGGGGCGGTCGTCACCGCAGATCCTCCCAGAGCGAGGCGGCGAGCCGGGCGCAGGCGACATCCTGCTCCGGGGAGCCGCCGCTGACGCCGACACCGCCCACCACGGTGTCGGCGTCCCACAGCGGCACGCCGCCGGGCAGGCAGGCGAAGCGCGGCGGCAGGCCGTACGGCTCGCCGCCGGGCACGGCCAGAGGGGCGAGCTCGGCGGTGTCCCGGCGCAAGGCCACCGCCGTGTACGCCTTGGCGGGCGCGAGCTCGGGGCCCGCGATGCCGGCCCCGTCCATGCGCTGGAAGGCGACCAGGTGCCCGCCGCCGTCCACCACCGCCACGGACACGAGGGCGCCGAGGCGTCGCGCCTCCCGCACGGCGACCTCGCACATCCGCAGGGCGAGCTCGAGGTTCATTGGGCGACCGCCATACCGCGAAGACTGCCACGAGGCCGGCCCGCCCGGCGAGCCGCCCCTCCGTACCGCCGCCGATCTTCCCCGGGCGCGGGTACTAGGCTGCTCGCCCGCGAGCGTCCGCAGGCGGCGGACCCCGGAGCGAAGGAGGCGGTGTGGCGGGGCGCGACCCGATCGGCGGCCTGGAGACGACGCGGGAGCACGACCTGTCGCGGCGCGAGGTGCTCGCCCGCGTCGAACGGGTGGCGCGGCGCGCGCTCGCCTGTTACGGGGCGCCGTCCGACGCCCGGGTGAGCCTGCTCAACGTCTCGGAGAACGCCACCTTCCGGGTGGACGGCCTGCGCCCGGGGAACGGCGCGGGCGGCCGTGGGGCGGGGAGCGCGGTGCTGCGGGTGCACCGGCTCGGCTACCACTCGCGCGCGGCGATCGAGTCCGAGCTCGCCTGGCTGGAGGCGCTGCGCCGGGACGCCGGGGTGCGCACCCCGGCGGTGCTGCCCGCCCGCGACGGCTCCCGGGTGGTGAGCGTGCCCGACCCGGACGCGGACGGCGGGGTACGGCACTGCGTCATGTTCGAGTTCCTGCCCGGGACCGAGCCGCCCGAGGAGTGGCTCGTCGCGGGCTTCGCCTCGCTCGGCGCGATCACGGCGCGCATGCACCTGCACGCCCGCGCCTGGCGGCGCCCGCCCGGCTTCACCCGGTTCCACTGGGACTACGACGCCGCGCTCGGCTCGGTGGCCCGCTGGGGCCGGTGGCAGGACGGGGTCGGCGTGGACCGCGAGGCGCACGAGGTGCTCTCCCGGCTCGACGCCGTGCTGCGGGAGCGGCTCGCCCGCTACGGCCGCGGGCCCGACCGGTACGGGCTCATCCACGCCGACCTGCGGCTCGCCAACCTCCTGGTGGACGGCGACCCCACCGCCGGGGACGCCCCGGTCGCGGTGATCGACTTCGACGACTGCGGGTTCGGCTGGTACCTGTACGACCTCGCCGCCGCGCTCAGCTTCATCGAGCACCACCCCCTGGTGCCGGAGATGATCGACTCCTGGGTGCGCGGCTACCGCTCGGTGCACGAGCTGAGCCGCGAGGAGGAGGCGGAGGTCTGGACCTTCATCCTGTTCCGCCGGCTGCTGCTGGTCGCCTGGATCGGCACCCACACCGGCGTGGACATCGCGCGCGAGCTCGGCGCCGGGTACACGGCGGGGACGTGTGAGCTCGCCGAGCGTTATCTGTGCGGTGCGCTCCGATAGCCCGGCGGCCGGGGCCGCGGCGGCCCGGAGAATGTTTCTGGAAATTCTCTGGGAATTGGGCTGAACCGCCCCGGCGGCGGTGGCGTATCTCGCGGCGTAAGAGGTTCGCGCGGAGCCCCGAAACCACGCGCATGTGCACCCTCTCGTGCGAACTGAAAAAGCGCATGCCGACGAGACAGGAGGCCAGATGCGGCCACGCATCGTCACGCTCTGCGCTGCGGCACTCGTCCTGGGCATCACCGGCACGGTCCCTGCGCACGCGACAACGGGAAGCACGAGCGGCGGGTCGGCGACGAGCACGACGCCCGTGACCCGCTACGCCGAGATTCCCCTTGTATCGGACATATCGGGCAAGGCCCGGCTCACCGACCCCAAGCTCGTCAACCCCTGGGGCATCTCCCTCGGCAAGGCGCTGTCGGTCACGAACGCCGGCAGCGGCACCGTCACGCTCTACACCGGCGGCGTGGACTCGATCAAGAAGGAGCAGGTCGAGATCGCGGTCCCCGGCGGCCGCCCGACCGGCCAGGTCGTCAACCCCACGCACGACTTCGTCGTCCAGGGCCCGGCAGGGAAAGGCCCGGCGACCCACATCTTCGCCAGCGCCGCCGGCGTGATCAGCGCGTTCACCCCCGAGGCCGACCCGAAGAACGCGATCATCGCGGCGTTCACCCGGCACGCCGACTACAAGGGCCTCGCCCTGATGGAGACGAACCGCGGCAACTTCCTGCTCGCCGCTGACTTCGCGAACAACCGCATCGACGTCTTCGACGCCGACTTCCAGAAGCTCAAGCTGGGGCGCCGCGCGTTCCGCGACCCGCTGCTGCCCAAGAACTACCACGCCTACAACGTCGAGGTCGTCGGCGACGTGGTGATGGTCGCCTACGCCCTGCGCGACCCGCGGACCGGCAAGTCGGTCGCGGGCAGGGGCAAGGGCTTCGTCAGCGCGTTCAACGCGTCGGGGCGGTTCCTGCGCCGCATGGTGAGCCGCGGCCAGCTCAACGCCCCGTGGGCGATGATCCTCGCGCCGAAGCGGTTCGGCAGCTTCTCGAACGCCCTGCTCATCGGCAACTTCGGCGACGGCCGGATCAACGCCTTCCATCCGCGCACCGGGCGCCACCTCGGCACGCTGCGCCACCCCAACGGCAGGCCGATCGCGATCGAGGGCCTGTGGGACCTGGAGCGCGGCTCCGCCCGGCTCGGCGGTGAGGACGCGGTGTGGTACTCGGCCGGCATCCAGAAGGCGCAGCACGGGCTGCTCGGCATCATCCGCCCGGCGCGCAAGGGCGACCCGGCGGGCGGGAGCGGCACGACCTCCGCGGGCGGGGGCGGCTCGGGCTCCTCAGGCGGCGGTTACTGATCCGGACCACCGCCGGCCCGGTCCGGCCGCGCGCCCCCGCCGGCCGGACCGGCAACGGGCCAACGGTCACGGAGGGTGACGCGGAACCCTCGTGGCCGGTACTCCGGACCGGCGCCGGAAAACATTTCCAGGACCGGACGGAAACGACTGACGGAATACCCGCGGATCCCGGCCCGGACATGATGTGAAACGCGCTGCCGAAACGATTTCCCGGTTGTGTCCCATGCTGCGGGCGGGGCCGGGCGGAACGGCCGCGCGGCCGTTCCGAAAGAGCCGACCGGTCAAGGGCGGAATAACGCGAGGAGGGATGCCGAAGGCGACATAAGAGACGATTTCGCATCATGCGTCACCGGCACCGGTGCGGGCGGGCCCGAGAGGGGCGGCAGAGCCGTCGGGCCCGCCCGCCATGCCGTCCGCATACCGTCCGCACGCTGTCCCGCCGTGCCGTGCCGTGCCGGGCGGGCGGGGCGGCTCACAGCTCGGGGAACGGGGTGGCGAGCAGCTCGCGGATCCGGTGGCGGGGGAGCTCGGCGAGGCGGAGGGCGAGCAGGTCAGGGTCCGGGGTGAGCTTCTCGACGACGGCGCGGGCCTGGTTCCGGGTGAGGGTCGTGCCCCGGGCGTCGCGGGCGGCCCGGATCAGCGCCTCGCGCCAGACGTTGCCGAGCTTTCCGTGGGCGCGGGTGAGCAGGCCGTGCCGGAGCGGTGCGGCGGGGTCGGCCGGGCCGGGGCGGACCGCGGTCGCCTCGACGATCGCGAGCCGCGGGGCCGGGGTGCTGCGGCGGAACCGCAGCGTGTACTTGGCGCCGACGAGCTCGGCGAGGGCGCGCTGGCCTTCGGCGTTCGCCAGATCGGGGTGGTTGTTCGGCACGAGCAGGGCGAGCCGGGCGGCGTTCACCGCGAGCAGCACCCGCAGCAGCCAGGGGCCGGGGTCCTCGGTCAGGTCCGCGGCGACGGTCGCGTCCGGCCGGGCGAGGACCTTGCCGGGCGCGCCCTCGGTGAGCAGGGTGCCGAGGTCGAGCCGGGCGGCGCCGGCGAGCGCGGGGTGGCCGGCGGGCAGGCCCGGGCCGGTCACCGCGGTCACCGCGGGCGGTGCGTCCGGCCGTGCCGTATCGTCCGCGTCCTTCTCGCCGGGGGTGCGGGCCGCCGCGGCGACCAGGGCGTCGATCACGGCATCGTCGAGCCGGGCGCCGGACGCCTCGAGGGACTGCGGCCCGTGCGTGTAGATCCGGGTGCGGGCCGCGCCGGGCCGTTCCTCGAGCAGCGGCCAGGTTTTCGCCGTGGGCCGGAACACGTACATGTCGCTGGCCGAGCCGATCGCCTGCGCCCCGACGTAGCGGTTGAAGTCCGGCAGCATCGCCTCGCAGGCGAGGTGGAGGTCCTGGGCCGCGCGCTGCACCTTCAGGCCGAGCGCGGGATGCCGCTCGCCGTACCCGTAGGCCATGACGAGCCTGCCGTTCTCCCGGTCGCGCAGCCCGGCGAGGCCGCGGGCGAGGAACAGCCGCACCCCCTCCGGGGTGTACGGCGGGTCGGTGACGACCAGGTCGGAGCTCTCGGCCGCGCCCGCGGGCAGGCCGAACCGCAGGTCGGCGTAGAGGCAGCGGATGCCGAGGCCGAGCCGGGCCGCCTGGCGGTCGATGAACTCGAGGATGCGCTCGTCGATGTCGACCACGGTGACGGCGAGGTCCGGCACGACCTGGCAGGCCGCGAGCGAGGTGAGGTCGTGGTCGCCGACGCACAGCAGGCGCCGCCCGGCGAGGTCGAAGGTCGCCTCCAGCCAGAGGGCGCGGCGCACCGCGGTCTCCGGCGTCGCGGCGACGTGGTCGAGCGCCTTGCGCGCCACCGGCGCGGCCGCGACCAGCTCGGCCATACGGGCGACCAGGCCGGCCGACTCGGCCAGGCGCGCGGCGAGCGGGTCCGCGGGCCGGGTCGCGGCGAGGCGGTCGTACCGGCACAGCGCGCGGTAGGCGGCGCGCCTGCCGGGCGCGATCGTGAACGCGGGCTCCGGGCCGCCGGTGCGGACCAGGTCGGGGCCGATCGCGGCGAGCAGCTCCTCGACGGTCCGGCGGGACAGCCCAGTGTCGCGGACGAGCGCCGCCAGGGTGTGCTCGTGCTCGGTGAGCCGGGCGACCGCCTCCCGCAGGGGCCGCGCGCCGACGCCGAAGCCCGCGATCACCTGCGCGACCGCGGCGAGCGGGTCGGCGTCGGGCGTCGGACGGTCATCCTGCATGCGGGCTCCCCGGGCTGGACGTACGGATCGGGCGAAGATCTGCGCGCACGTTCCGCGCACGCCGTGGCGGCGGCGTGCCGGACAGGACGCGTCACTTTATCAGCGCCGGGCCGGTCACGCCGTGCCGTACCGGGGGCGGGATCCGGCTGTGCCGGAACCGGCCTTCGCCGCGTATCCACCGGTGACGCCCCGGCGAGGGCGGCGGTGCGTTGGAGGTGTGATGGTGTCGAAGGTTTCCCCGGCCGAGCGGGCCGGCGTCCACGCCGCGGACGAGGGGCCGGTGCCGGCCCGCGCCGCGGCGGCGTCCCCGGGAGAGGCCGGCGGGCGGCCCCGGATCGCGCCGTGGGCGCTGGTCACGTTCGGCTGCGGGGCCGGGGTGCTGGTGGCGGCCCTGCTGTTCGGGCTGAGCGGGCCGCCGCGCGCGATCGTGGACCTGCCCACGGCGGGGCCGCTGGTCACCTGGTCGCTGCCGGTGGTGCGGCTGCTGCTCGACGCCTGCGGGGTGATGACCGCGGGCACGCTGCTCGCCGCCGTGGTGCTCGTGCCCGCCCGCTCGGTACGGCTCGCCCCGGCCGCGGTGCGCTGCGTGCGCGCGGCGGGCCGGTGGGCGCTGGGCTGGGCCGCCTGCGCCGCGCTGCTGCTCGTGCTCACGATGGCCGACATCCTCGGGGTGCCGCTCGGCGAGCTCGCCGCCCAGGAGGGCCTGGTCGAGCTGGCCGCGTCGTTCGCGCAGATGCGGGCGATGGTGATGGTCGTGCTGCTCGCCATGGCGATCGCGCTCGCCTGCGGCCGCGTCACCCGGCTGCGCGGCGCCGCCGTGGCGCTCGCCGCGGCGCTCGTCGCGCTCGTGCCCCCGCTGTACGCCGGGCACTCCGCCTCGGCCACCGACCACGACCTGGCGGTGTCGAGCATGATCGCCCACGGGGTGGGCGTGGCCGCGTGGGTCGGCGGCCTCGCCGCGATCCTGCTCCACCTGCGCGACGCCCGGGAGATCCTGCCCGCCGCGCTCACCCGGTTCAGCGCGCTCGCGCTCGGCTGCTTCGTCGCCGCCGGGGCCTCCGGGCTGGTGAACGTCGCCGCCCGGCTGGAGGACCTCACCCTGCTGTGGACCTCGCGGTACGGCCAGCTCGTGATCGCCAAGGTGGTGCTGCTCGCGGCGCTCGGCTGGTTCGGCCTGATCCACCGGCGGCGCACCGTCGCCGCGGTGGTGGCCGGCCGTACCCGGAGGCCGTTCCTCCGGCTGGCCACCGGGGAGCTCGTGGTCATGGCGGGCACGCTCGGGCTCGCCGTGGCGCTGTCCCGCACCCCGCCGCCCGCGGACGACGCCGAGACGTCGTGGATCGCGCTGCAGCTCGGCTACCATGTGCCGCCGCTGGAGGGGGCGAGGCTGCTCACCGAGGTGCGGCCCGACCTGTTCCTGGCGCTGACGCTGGCCGGGGCCGGGCTGCTGTACGCCGCCGGGGTGCGCCGGCTGCGGCGGTCCGGCACGGCGTGGCCGGTGCGCCGCGCGCTGTGCTGGTACGGCGGGCTCGGCGTGCTCGCGTTCGTCCTGCTCAGCGGCGTCGGCTCGTACGGCCGGGTGATGTTCTCGGTGCACGCGATCCAGTTCCTCGCGATCACCGTGGCCGCGCCGCCGCTGCTCGCCGCGGCCGCGCCGATCACGCTCGGCCGTACCGTCCTCGGCCTGGCCCGGCCGGAGGGCGCGGGGCGGTGGCTCACCCACCCGGCGGTGGGGTTCGTCGCGTACGCCCTGCCGGTGCCGCTGTTCTACTTCACCGACTGGTTCGTGGTGGCCCAGTGGAGCTACGCCGCCTACGTGGCGACCGTGGCCCTCTTCCTCGGCGTCGGCTTCTGCTACTTCCGGCTCGTGCTCGAGGCCGACCCGCCCGCCGTACCGCTGGAGCCGGGGAACCGGCTGCGGCTGCTCATCGCCGGGCTGCCGGTGCACCTGCTGCTCGCCGCCGCGCTCATGGACGGGCCGGTCGTGGGGGAGGGCTGGTACTTCCAGCTCGGGCTGATGTGGGCGTCCCCGGACGGTGCGGCGGGCGGCGGGCGGGCCGCCGAGACCCTCGCGCTCACCGCCGACCAGCGTGTCGGCGCGCTGATCGGCGGCATCGGCGCCTTGATGATCTTCCTTGTGGTGCTGTTCCTGTTCTGGCTGCGCGAACGGAAACGGGAGAGCGGGGCAAACAACTAGCTTTTCAGGTTGATGCGAAATTAAGTAAGTTTGTCGCATTCATCCCATTCTTGGGTGGCGACGGAAGTCGTGGGCGCGGGGCGACGAGGGCGGTGCCGTTACACTCTCATGAGCCTGCCTCATGATTCCCGTCGCCTCACCCGGCGGGGGATGCTGAACCATGCGCAAGCGTGAAAACCTTGTCACTTGGAACTATCCAGTACCAGAGATAGCGAAGTGGCGTTAGTGTCATTGGTGCGCTGGTTCCAGGTCCTCAACGGCAGGCACCCCCCACAGCCGGTCCCCTCTCTCGCGAGGACGGGATGAAGGAGATGCGACAAGCGTTCGCCCCGCGTCACAGGAGCAGACCGCTCGTGCTGATCGGGGCGTCGGCGGCCGCCGTGCTGGTCGTCGGCATCATCCTGCAGGGCATCGCGTTCCTGGTCGCGGTGCGCGACTTCCTCGAGTTCTACTCCGGGCCGTTCGCCCTCATCGCGCTGAGCCTGACGGTCATGGTGGGACTCGCCGCCACCGACCGCCTCGTGCTCACGATCCGGCTGCGCATCCTGCTGCAGATCGCCCACCGGATGATCACGATGGCCGGCCTCGCCTTCCTCGGCACCCACGTCATCCTCAAGGTGGCCATGGGCAAGGCCGCGTTCGTCAACGCGTTCCTGCCCTTCTCGTCCGACCGGGTCGCGGTCGACCTGGGGACCGTCGCGGCCCTGAGCTGGCTCGCCATCACCCTCACCGGGGTGTTCCGGGCCAAGTTCGCCACCCGGGGACAGCCCTGGATGTGGCGCTTCGCCCACAGCATGGCGTACCTGTGCTGGCCGATCGCGATCGTGCACGGCCTCACCGCGGGCCGGCCCGCCGCGCTGTGGGTGATCCTCAGCTACTCGGCCTGTCTCGTGCTCGTCGGCCTCGGCCTCGTCATCCGGCTGGTCGCCACGTTCCGCACCGGCTCCGCGCTCGAGCGCCGCGCCGGACCGGTCCAGGTACGGCCGAGCCTCGGCGCCCCCAAGACCAAGGCCAGGACCGACCTCATCGGCGACCTCGCCGCGGACGGCGCGATCGACGCCGAGTTCTGGGCGTCGCTGCGCCGGGAGGTGCGCCGCCGCGGCAGGAACGAGGTGAGACGCTGAAGCCCCGCAGGTCCCGGCCGGGCGCGTCGCGCCGTGACCGGGACCCGGGGGCTTCGGGTACGGCTCCGCCGCGGCCCGGAAGGTGCGGGCGGCGCGGAGCCCACAGGCCTCAGGAGGCCGGGACCTCCAGCAGATCGGGTCCGTTGTTGGTGCGGAACTCGAAGCGCTTGATCGCCGACTTCTCGAACGACGTGGCGCCGGTGATCCGCAGCGGCTCCTCGACCGGGCCCTCCTTGACCTTCCAGCTCGCCACGGTCTCGGTCTCACCCGAGGTGGAGACCGCGACGAGGGTGCACTGCAGCGGCCCCTTCACGCCGGTGAGCTCGAAGGCGACCTCGGTGCCCCACTCCTTGGGGACGAGCGAGATGGAGGCCTCGACGTTCCGGCTCGCGGCACGGAACGTCTGCGCCACGGTCTGGCCGCCCGGCTCGGGCCAGAACTGCCGTACCGCGACCGGGGTGACGGCGGTCACCACGACCGCGGCGGCGACCGCGAGCCACAGCGTCCGGGTGCGCCTGCGCCGCCGCTTCGCCACCCGGTCGAGGAGCGAGGCGACGGCGGCCTCGCCTCCCCGCCGCGGCTGGGGCGCGGCGGCGACCGCGTCCACCGGACCCCCCTTGATCAGGTCGAGCGCCGCCGGAACCTCGTGGAGCTCCAGCAGCTCGGCCTGGCATTCCATGCAGTCGACGAGGTGTGCTTCGAAGGCCTCGGAGTCCGCCGGGTCGAGGATGCCCAGGGCGTAGGCCGCTACCTCGTAGTGAGGATCGAATTGAGGAGGGGAGTACATGTCAGGGCATCCCTCTCTCTTTCAACGCGGCTCGCAGCGCCCGGAGAGCGTAGTAGACGCGGGACTTCACCGTGCCCGGGGGCACGCCGAGGATCTCCGCCGCCTCGTTGATGGTCCGATCCTTCAAATATGTTTGCATGAGCGCCTCACGGTGCTCCTCGGAAAGCGAGAGCAGGGCGTCGGAGACCACGATCGACGACAACGTCGAGTCGGAGGCGTCCGGAACCCATGCGTTGTCCAGGCCGTCGGCCTCGACCTCCGGCGGCCGCGCGCTGCGGCGGCGCCGTCCATCGATGACGATACGCCTGGCCACGGTCATGAGCCAGGCCCACAGGAGCCCCGGCTCACGGTTGAGCTTGCCGGCGTTCTTCCAGGCGCGGAAGATCGTCTCCTGCACGACGTCCTCCGCCCACTGCAGGTCACCGCCGGTGAGTCTGCGTACGTTGCGAAGCAGGGGGCCGCGGAACTCCTGGTAGAGCGCGGTGATCAGCTGCTCTTCGGGGTCCTTGTCGGCGGTCCGCCCCTGGGGGCTGATGCTGCGGTAGCGCTGCACGCCCCACATAGTGCCAGCAACTCGAGCGTCACATACATAAAATCCGCAACACTGGTTGCGTCAAAAATTTCCAACGGTTTGCTTGAACCGTCATCGGTCCCCCTTCGTAGCTCACTCCGACACGGCCCACTCCGCGTGAGGGAGGTGACCGTGGTGCGGCGTCGCGAACGACGCCCCGGCCGGTGCCGGGACGCGTCCCCCGTCGGCGGGCCCGCACCCGGGCGGCGCCCCTCCGGTCGCCGCGTCCCCCTCGGCGGTGCGGGCCGCCGACGGACTCGACCAGTGATACGCACCGACGGCCGGAACGTCTCAATGTCCGGCGCGGATTTTTCGGCCGGGGCCGGAGGGCGTACGACACCCGCGGGGCCGGGCCCGCCGCCACGGGCGGGGCACCGGCGCCGACAGCGGCTATAGCGGAGGTGGTTACTCGTGGACGGCACGAATCGGATAAAGGCGGTCGAGCTGCTGCTGGTCGCCGCGTTTCTCGTCGTCGCCACGGTCGCGATCATCGTGATCCTGCCCAAGGCGGCCCCCGCGAGCGGGGCGGCGGGCGGGGAACCCGAGGTGATCAAGCAGACCGCCTCGGGCCCGCTCACCACCGCCGACCAGGACTTCCTGTTCAAGATCCGGCAGGCCGGTCTGTGGGAGATCCCCTCCGGCAACATGGCGCAGACCAAGTCGAACAACCAGAAGGTCAAGGAGGTCGGCCGGATCCTCGCCGCCGACCACCAGAAGCTCGACGAGCAGGTGCTGGCGCTCGCCGCCCAGCTCGGCGTGGTGCTGCCGAGCGAGCCGAGCGAGAGCCAGAAGCAGTGGCTCGCCGAGGAGACCGCGGCGGCGCCCGGCGAGGAGTTCGACCGGGTCTTCGCCAACCGGCTGCGCCTCGCCCACGGCAACGTCTTCGCCACCATCGCCCAGGTGCGCGCCGGCACCCGCAACGACCAGATCCGGGCGTTCGCCGAGACCGCCAACAGCTTCGTGCTCAAGCACATGCGCCTGCTGGAGAGCACCGGTCTCGTCGACCACAGCCAGCTCCCGCAGCCGCCGGCCCCGGCCAAGTGACCGCCGTACGGCACGGCCTCGGCTGACCGGCTCGGGACGGCACGGCACGGACTCCGCCGCGTGGGCGGCCCGTGGAGGCACGGGCCGCCCACGCCGCGTTTCCGGGCCGGTTCGCCCGCCCGCGTGAACCCGACCCGTGACCTTTGCGTACCTCCGAGCAGATTCCCCCCACCCGCCATCGCGGAGGAGAACACGTCGATGAGTCTTCGACCCCAGCCCGGCCTCGTCGCCAAGCGTGTCCGGTTTCTCGCGCCGCTGTTCGCGCTGCCCCTCGCCGTCGCCGCCTGCGGCGGAGACGAGGGCTCGCACGCCGCCCACGAGGGGCACAACGCCACCCAGGCGGCCGCGGCCGCGATCCCGGAGCCGAAGGTGTACACGATCGAGGAGCTCGCCGAGGCGATCGGCTGCGGCAAGCCGAAGATCCAGATCAAGGGCGCCGACATCACCTCCGGCTACTGCAACGCCGGCAAGCAGCGCTACTTCCTCAACGTGTTCCCGGACATCACGAGCATGCGCGCCTGGGCCGCCGAGGAGCAGGGCTGGGGATCGGTGCTCGTCGGCAACCAGTGGGCCATCGGCGTCGCCCCCGAGTCCCTGCTGCCCGAGCTGCAGGCGAAGATCGGCGGCACCATCCAGGGCGAGCACGTGATGGCGCACGACGGCGAGCTCCGCAACGCCGACTCCCACGGCGGCCACTGACGGCCCGGCGACCTCCCCCGGGCCGGAGCCCCGATCGAGCCCACCCGTGCCGCTCACGGCCCGGCACCCGCCGCCGGCCTCACCACCGCCGCCGTTCACCGATCACCGCCGCCGTTGACCGATTCCGGACGGCCGATTCATGGACAACGGCCCGATCCCCGGTTATGACGGCGGGAGAAACGTCAGGTCAGCGACGAGGTCCGGCGGCAGGCGAAGGCGCCGAGCGCCCGCCACGCCGCGTCGCGTCGCGCCGGGTCCGAGGGAGCATACGTGGGCGCGTATCAGGACACCTACCGCAGAAGCCTTGCCGACCCCGAGGGGTTCTGGCTGGAGGCGGCCGCGGCGATCGACTGGGAGAAGCCGCCGGCCCGGGCACTCGACGACAGCCGCCCGCCGTTCTACCGCTGGTTCCCCGACGCCACGCTCAACACCTGCCACAACGCGCTCGACCGGCACGTCGCCGCGGGCAACGGGGAGCGAGCCGCGCTCATCTACGACTCGGCGTACACCGGGGTGAAGGCCACCTTCAGCTACGCCGAGCTGCGGGACGAGGTGGCGAGGTTCGCCGGCGTGCTCCGCGGCCTCGGCGTCGGCACCGGTGACCGCGTCGTGATCTACATGCCGATGATCCCGCAGGCCGTGATCGCGATGCTCGCCTGCGCGCGGATCGGCGCGGTGCACTCGGTGGTGTTCGGCGGCTTCGCGCCCAGGGAGCTCGCCGTACGGATCGACGACGCCAAGCCCAAGGTGCTGCTGTGCGCCTCCTGCGGCATCGAGCCGACCCGGATCGTCGAGTACAAGCCGATCGTGGACGAGGCGCTCGCCATCGCCTCCCACCAGGTCGAGCGCGTCGTGGTGTTCCAGCGCGAGCAGGCCCGCGCCGCGATGGGCGAGCGCGACGTCGACTGGGAGGAGGCGCTGCGGGACGCCGCCCCGGCCGAGTGCGTGCCGGTCGCCGCCACCGACCCGCTGTACATCCTCTACACCTCCGGCACCACCGGCAGGCCGAAGGGCGTGGTGCGGGACAACGGCGGCCACGCGGTCGCGCTCGCCTGGTCGATGCGCAACATCTACGACATCGGCCCCGGCGACGTGTGGTGGACCGCCTCCGACGTCGGCTGGGTGGTCGGCCACTCCTACATCGTGTACGGCCCGCTGCTCATCGGCGCCACCACCGTGCTGTACGAGGGCAAGCCGGTCGGCACCCCGGACGCGGGCGCGTTCTGGCGGGTGATCTCCGAGCACCGGGCCAAGGCCCTGTTCACCGCCCCGACCGCGCTGCGCGCGATCAAGCGCGCCGACCCCGAGGCGAAGCTGCTCGCCGGGTACGACCTGTCGTGCTTCACGGCCCTGTTCCTCGCCGGCGAGCGGCTCGACCCGGAGACCTACCACTGGGCGAGCGACGTGCTCGGCGTGCCGGTGGTCGACCACTGGTGGCAGACCGAGACCGGCTGGCCCATCGCGGCCAACCTGCGCGGCCTCGAGCCGATGCCGATCAAGCCCGGCTCGCCGACCGTGCCCGTGCCCGGCTACGACGTGCGGGTGCTCGACGAGGAGGGCAACGAGGTGCCGCCCGGCACGGAGGGCGCGATCTGCATCCGGCTGCCGCTGCCGCCCGGCACGCTCCCCACGCTCTGGGGCGACGACGACCGCTACGTGGGCGGCTACCTCTCCCGCTACGACGGCTACTACCTCACCGGCGACGGCGGCTACATCGACGAGGACGGCTACCTCTTCGTCATGGGCCGCACCGACGACGTGATCAACGTCGCCGGCCACCGCCTCTCCACCGGCGCGATGGAGGCGGTGCTCGCCGCCCACCCGGCGGTCGCCGAGTGCGCGGTCATCGGCGTACACGATTCTCTTAAGGGCCAGGTGCCGCGCGGCCTCGTGGTGCTCAAGGCGGGCGCCGACGTCGACGAGGACCGGCTGCGCGAGGAACTGGTGGCCGCGGTCCGCGCCGAGATCGGCCCGGTCGCCTCGTTCAAGCACGTCGACGTCGTCCCGGCGCTGCCCAAGACCCGCTCGGGCAAGATCCTGCGCAAGTCGATGCGCGCCATCGCCGACGGCCGCGACGAGCCCGTCCCGTCCACCATCGAGGACCCCGCGGTCCTGGAGAACCTCCGCCCGATCCTGCGCCCGGCGGAGTGACGTCGGGGCTTTCGACCCTTCACCCGGAACGGTCCGCGCGGACCCGGCGGACCGTTCCGGGTCGCGGCCGGGCGGATCGCGCGGCCGCCGCCTCGTCCGGGTGACCGTGGCGGGCACGGTCAGGCGTCCGCGGCGGAGGGCCGTGCCGACAGGTCGTCGCCCGCCGGGCGGGCGGACCGGGACCGGGCCAGGGCGACCAGCGCGAGCACCGCCGCGGCCGTGACGGGCAGCATCGCGGCCCGCAGCCCGGCGGGGGCGTAGCCGTACACGGCCCAGACGGTGGTGACCAGGGCCGGGGCGACGGCGAAGCCGAGCTGCCGGGCGAGGCTCTGGGCGGCCCCGGCCGTGCCGAGCAGGTCTCCGGCGGCGCGGGTCATCACCAGGGTGACCGCGGGGCCGTTGGTGAGGCCGACCCCGCACCCGGCGAGGGCGAGCCGCCAGACCACCTCGGCCGGAGACCATGCCGGGTCGAGCGGGACCAGCAGGGCGAGACCGGTGGCGAGGACGAGCGCGCCGAGCCGGGCCGTACCGGCCGCGCTCCAACGGTCCACCAGCAGTCCCGCGAGCAGCCCGGCCGGGACCATGCCCGCGGGAAAGGCCAGGAGGGTCATCCCGGCCGCCGAAGGGCTGAGCCCCGCCACCCGCTGCAGGTGGAACGAGACCGTGAACTCGAGGGCGGCCGCCGCCATCGAGATCAGCGTCACGGTGACCAGCGGCCCCGCCACCCCCGGGGCGCGGATCAGCGCGCGGGTGGCGCGGCTTCCCTCCATCCTCGCCCACACGATCAGCGGCGGCACGGCGGCGAGGGCGAGGAGGAGCCAGGCCGGGTTGCGGCCGGCCGCGAGGGACAGCCCCAGCATGACGGCGACGAGGGCCGCGCCAGTACGACCGCCTCGGCGAGCAGGGTACGCCCGGGCGGCACGAGCGGCCGGTCCTGGGACAGCCCGGCCCATCCGATGAGGATGACGGCGAGGCAGACCGGCAGGTTCAGGTAGAAGATCCACGGCCAGCCGAGCCCGTCGACGATCAGCCCGCCCAGGACGGGGCCGCTCACCGCACCGAGCGGGCCGAGCGAGGTGATCACGCCCACCGCCCGGCCACGGGCCTCGGGCCGTACCACCCGGGCCGCGATCATCGGGCCGAGGGCGAACAGGATTCCGGCGGACGTTCCCTGTACGGCCCGGGCCGCCACCAGCCACCCGATCCCGGGGGCGAGCCCGGCCGCGAGGCTGCTCAGCCCGAACCCGGCGGTCGCGAACACGTGCGCGCCGCGCAGGCCGACCCCGTCGAGCCACCGTCCCGCCGGCAGGCTGACCGCGATCAGCGGCAGGAGGTAGCCCAGCACGACCCACTCGGTGACGGTGGTCGTGACCCCGTACCCGCGCTCGATCGCGGGCAGTGCGATCGCGACGGCGGTGGCGTCGAGCGTGGCCATGAACACCACCAGCCCGATCCCGATGACGAGGCTCCAGTGGTTCTTCTCGGGCACGACATCTCCCGACCAAGCCGAAACTTCACATCGTGTGCAGTTCGATAACCTACACACAGGGTGAAGTTCCGGCAAGCTGGAACTGCACACGCTGTGTAGTTCGTGGGGGTGTCGTGGGATCAATCGGCGCACCGCAGAACGCCCGCAGCCGCCGTACCGTGGCCGCGCTGCTCCAGGCGGCCCGGGAGCTGATCGACGAGGGCGGTGTCGAGGCGTTGACGATGGCGGCGGTGGCCGAGCGCGCCGGCGTCAGCCGGCGAGCCGTCTACCTGCACTTCCCGTCCCGCGCGAGCCTCATCAACGGCCTGGTGGAGGACCTGAAGGGGGCCGGCGGCCTCGACGTGGTGCTCCGTCCGGTCTGGGAGGCACCGGACGCCCTCACCATGCTCGACGAGTGGGCCCGCTGCATCGTCTCGATACTGCCCCGCATCATGCCGATCGTCCGGGCCATCCAGCGCGTGAGCCGTACCGACCCCGATGCCGCCCAGCACTGGGAGGAGGCGACGCGCGCCCGTCACGCCGCCTGCCGCCGCATCGCGGAGCGCCTCCACGACGAGGGGCGCCTGGCCCCACCCTGGACGGTCGACACCGCCGCCGACATGATGCTCGCCCTCACCTCCTTCGAGGTCATCGAGACCCTGCTCGACCAGTGCCGCTGGCCCGTCGACCGCCTCGCCAGGCACCTCGCCGCGGTCTTCTGCGGCACCTTCGTCGCCCCGGCCCCTGTGGCTGATCAGCCCGACCATGACGCGGGCCGGTCCGGTTCGCCGTCTGCCTGAGGCGCGCCCGCCCGGGACGGCGGCTTTCTCGGTCATGTCGGTCGCTGCGAGACGACGTGCACGTCGGCGGTACCGCGTCGGGGACGCGGATCGGACCATCCTCATCGACGCCGTGGCCGGAGAATGCGGTGCGGAACCCGTGCCAGAAATCTCGTGATCAGCTCGACGACGAGCCCGGGCGGTCTCCGGACGCCCCGCCGCCGTCTCCGGATGGCGACCAGCACCGTGTCATCCGCCCCGGGGTTGCACAGGACGCGGACCGGCAGCCCGGCGAGGCACAGCACATCCCCTTCCCCGAAGCGAAGCACGGACTCGTCCGAACAGAGCACGTCGACGTGCCCTCGCCCGACCACGACGATCGCGTCCCGCCACTCCGACTCGTCGTAGCGCCGGTGCCCGTGCGGTCCGATGGTGACGATCCGCCGCCGAAACGAGGCCGGCAGCCCAGCGCCCAGGAAATGCGGTGGGAGAGAGCCGTCATCCATCGCGATCATCTCCACCCGTCACGGCCGCTCGCGTCTGGCATTCACCCACCGCGCCTGTCATCCGTGATGACCGCCGATCGCGACGGAACTCACCGCCCGTCGACCCGGCGATCCGCGGGCGAGACGAGGACACGGGTTCAGGAACGGCCGGGGAATGTCTCCAGTTGGCGGATGATCGGGGAGATGAGGTCGTTCAGCTCTCGTACCAGCACGATCACGGCGCGCCGGGCCGTACCCTCGACGTCCTCGTCGGGCCCGTCCGGTGCGGCGGGCAGGTCGTCCAAGGGGACCGGGGCGTCGATGCGGAGCGTGGTCCGCAGGTAGGGGACCTTCGCCACGTCCTGGTCGCTTGGATCGACGAACTGCCCGAACACCTCCGGCCAGTCCTGCCATCCGCGGTCCCGCCACCAGTCCCGCGACCAGGTGAGCGCGGCCGGCCGCGGCGAGACCAGGTGGGCTTGGACGGTGAGCGTGCCGTCCCAGGCGTTGCGTACGCAGGTCGCGTCGAGTATCCGCCGGTGCCACCGTACGAAGCCGGGGGACAGCGACGGTGTCGTGGCGAGCCGCCAGGCGGTGCAGGCGAAGGCGACCGGTGCGATGTCACCCCACGCTCCGGCGAACTCGTCGATGTTGGCTCGTACGTGTGCGTCGTATCGGCTCGTTCCGTCGGGCGCGTGCTCCCGGTCGTACTCGTGGTCGATCCAGAAGGCTTGGTGCTCGCTCACATCGTCCTCCCGACGGCCAGACCGGATGGGTACGGCACGGCGTACCGGTCGGCCGTTCCATTCAACCGAATTTGCCCGCCTGAGCCGGTGAAAAAGGCAACGCCGAAAGCGAACAGCACCCGCCCGCGCATCGCCGGGCGCGTCAGTCCGGCGGGAATGTCCGGAACCCGCGTCGCCCTCCCATAACGAGCCGGTGAGCCGCCCACGCTCCGCTCAGGAGGCCCCGCCCACCCGTGGTACGCACGCGGAAGCCCTGGTGGCATTGATCGGATCGAGGCCGCTGTCTCGATCACCTACGTCTTCGGATGATCGTCCTGAGTAACGGGCAGGCCACGCGTGATCATGAAGGCCCGTGGGCACATGCCGCATTCTTTGTGTGCCTCCGTATTCCTTAGGGGGACGAGGCGACCGATCTCGTCCCCCCGTATAGGTGGTGGCTCCTCCCGTTGAAAACCGACAGTCCGGCCCATCGGCCACAAAAATGGTCGCTTGTACGTTATGTCGTCATGTTGGCCTGGGGTGTCCGGTGGTCGCTGGATGTATTCGGCATTCGGCTTGGGTTCGGTGGCTCTCGTTGCCATGATGAGGGCGAGCGCTTCAGGGGAAATCTGACGTTTGCTGGGCTGGATGGAAAGGCGCGAACGGGCGATGGCGGGTCAAAGCAGGGCAACGTGGGTACGTCGGGTCACCGCCGTGGTCGTTGTCCTGCTGCTTGCCGCATGCTCGTCCGATGACGGCCCGACGGTTGACGAGGCGGGACGGACGCTGCGCTCGCATGTCCTCCAGCTGCTGAAGGAGCGCAACGCCAGGGACATTCAGGTCACCGATCCGGGTGGCAGGAACATCGCCTGCGATGACGGAAAGGCTCGGCAGACGTTCGCGGCGACCGGACGGGATCTCAACACCCGGGTGACGCCGGACGCGCTGAATGACATGATGCTCGGCGCACTCAAGCGGGTGGGGAGCTACTCCATCGTGGAGAGCGGCGACGCGTCGCAATCGCTGAGGGTGGCCGACAGGGCCGCGCGGACGATCCTTTTCCTGGAGTCCCGGATGAACGGCGAGTACGTGGTCCGCGGCGAGACCGAGTGCCTACGGACGTCCTGAGCCGGTGCCGAACTTCGCCGCGCGCTGGGCCGCCTGCTGCTTTCTGCCGTCGAATCTGTCGGCGAGGTCGCCGGCGAGCTCGCCAAGGGCGAGTTTGTCGTCCTTGCCCAGGCCGTTCGCGATGAACCAGCGGTCGAGGGCCTGGAGGCCGGGCTCGCCGGATTTCGCGATGTCGGCGAAGGGGCGGAGGTTGCCCTGGTCGTCGGCGATGGCCACGCCGGGTGGGCAGGCGGCCTGGTAGGCGCCGGGGGAGACCTGGGGGCGGAAGCCGGCCTGGAGCAGGGCCGTGGCCACGGCGTGTCTGCGGCCGAGCGTCTCCAGGCGGTCCGCCGCCATGAGGTGGTCGGTGCCCTTCGGGGGGTCGGGCTTGTAGGTGTCGTAGGCCGACCATCCCGTGCTCAGCGCGGTCCACAGGGCCTGGCCGGTGAGGCCGCCGGGGATCGCGAGGCCGACGATGCCGAACAGTGCGCCGCCGCCGACGCTGACGGCGTCCGCGCCGGCGGCCCTCCGCTCGTCCAGAGGGCCGCGTACGGCCTCGGCGGCGGCGAGCTCGAAGCCGCGGACGTTGCCGAGGACGGCGAAGACGGCGCTGAGCTGCGTGGGATCGCCGGTACGGCGGAGCAGCGGGACGTTGTGGTCGATGAGGCGGCGGGCGAGGTTGCCCAGGCCGGCCTCGAAGGGGGCGAGGTCGGTGTCGGTGGCGGCGAAGGTCGTGAGGAAGCGGTAGGTGTCCGCGGGGCTGAGCCGGAAGGCGGGGGAGAGGCCGGGGATGCGGGAGGCGACGGGGCCGAACGCGCTGGGCTGGAGCTGGTTGTCGTCGCCCAGATCGGCGCCCTCGGCGATCTCGCTCGCGTACGCGCCCGCGATCTCGGCGAGGTGGACGCGCATGGCGGGCGGGACCTTCCACTCGTCGGCCCTGGTGATGACGGTGAACGCGAACCGTGCGGCGGGCTCGCTGTGCCGGCCGTCGGCCTCGTCGTAGGCGCCGGAGGCGGCCGCGAGCACGCGGCCGAACGCGTCGGCCGCTTCGGCGTCCCGGCCCACCCGGGTGGTGAGCCACCGCAGGTAGGTGGCGAGGTCGGGGCGGGAGTCGGATCGGCTCGTTCCGAACGGGGTGAGGGGCAGGGCGGGAAACCGGGCGATCTCCCTGGTGGAGAGCGCGAGCGCCAGCCGGGCCGCGGCCGGATCCTTGGCGAGGGCGTTCAGGTAGGGGGTGAGCGTGGCGGCGGGGTCGCGCGAGCCGTACGCCAGCACCTGGGTGAACGCGACCTTGGCGAGCCATTCGGTGGGGAACCGGCCCGCGGACAGCAGGTCGCCGATCGCCTGGCGTTCCTCGTGGTCATCACGGCGCCGCCGTACCGCCTCGTCCACCGCCCGGAACCCGGGCGAGGTCGCCGCACCGGCCACCGCCGAGCCGAACGCGATGCTGACCGTCTCGATCGCCTTCGCCTCGTCGCCGGACGGCAGGCCGAGCCGGAGCCGCCGCGGGAGCTCCACGGTACGGCGCGGGCCGAGGGCGCCGAAGAACGCCGCCGCGAAGTCCGGGTCGAGCGCGTGTTCCCGCAGCTCGGCCACGATCCGCCGCAGCTCCTCATCGAGGCCGGGGGCGAAGCCGAGCGGCGGGTCCGGGTCGATGCGGTTGTACCGCTCGGCGAGTGCGCGGCCGAGCCGTTGCGCCTCGGCGGCGGGGAGGATGCGTTTCTCGTCGTAGGCCACGAGGCCGGTGAGCACGGGTGCCCATCCGGGCCACTTGGCCGTCTCCCGCGCCAGCCGCGCGCGTCGCCGCAGATCCGGCAGCTGTTCGTCGATCCACCGGGCGAGCTCCGCGATCCGGTTGAGCTCGGGTGGAAAGATCCCGACCGCGGCGAGCTCGCGCCGGATCGCCTCGAGGTTCTCGCCGATCACGCCGCGTCCGCGGTCCAGCTCGGCGATGAACCGCTCCATCTGCTCCGGGTCGAGCCCGGAGAAGTCCGGTGACAGCGGCCCGGTCCCCGGAGGAACGGGCGAGCCCATGCGATCCACCCCCTCCGGCGGCGGTCGGCGATCGGGCCATCACCTTAACCCGCCGGCCGTACGTTCCCGCCCCGTTGCGCCCAGAAGGAATGGCAAGGGCGGAAATGTCGGACGGGAGGGCGGGCGACGCACGGCCGCCGGTCGCCGCCACGCGACGACCGACGACGGGCGGATGAACCGGGTCAGCAGAGGCTCGCGCCGTCGAAGGTGCGCGGGCCGCGTGGGACCTTGCTGCTGATCGTTCCCCCGGGACGGACCGTGTGGCAGGACCCGTCAGCGCCGTGCGCCCACACGATCTTCAGGCGTAGCGTGCGGCTGCAGTCGTTCCGTGCGTAGCCGGTCTTGGTGATGTTGCCGATCCGCTGCCAGACCACCACGCAGCTCGGGGCGTTCCCCTGCGGTGCCGCGGCCACGGCCGCCGCCGTGGGCGCGGCGTTCGCCGGTGCCCCGGTGACGAGGGCCGCACCCGCCAGGCAGGCCGCAGCGGCGAGGGCCGGGATGCCGATCCTCGAGGTGTTCCTCACGTCGTCGCGCTCCTCTCTTCTGCCGCTGGAACCGGGAGGCGGTCCGGTTCGCCGGTCACGATGACGGAACGTTACCTCTTCATTACCGATCGTGCAATAATCGGGACGGCGGGTGACACGCCGGCGTGCCGCGGTCGCGGGGGTGGTACGTCGCCTGCGCCCGCAGCGTGGTCGGACGAGGGTGGTGGTGCGCCTATGCGGACGGAGGCGTGGGGCGGGGTCCCGGCGAACCGGACGGTGCCCCCGTCGGTGCCTGGGGCTGCGGGCTCGCGTCACACGTGTCGTGCGTCGCGGCCGTCCCGTCCGTGGCAGGCGCACCTGCGGCGGGCGTGGCGCCGGGGTGCGCGGCCTCCGCCGTACCGGCGGGCTTCGCGCCGGGCGGCTCGGGCGGCGAGGCCTTGCCGACGTCGGCGTTGCGGGCGATGGTGGCGGCGGCGCGCCGTACCGCGCCCACCGGCACGGTCGGCACGAGCCGGTCGAGGAACGCGTACCGGCGGGCCAGCAGGTCGTTGTACGCGCGCCCCCGGCCGGCCGCGGCGCGCACCTCGTGCCACCAGTCGGCGATGTCGCCCCAGCCGGGCGCGGCGAGCGAGCCGCCGAACTCCTGCACCGCGAGCGCCGCGCACAGCTCGGCGAACGCGAGCCGGTCGGTGAGCGGCCAGCCGCACAGGGTGCCGAGCACGATGCCCGCGCCGAACACGTCACCCGCCCCGGTCGGGTCGAGCGCGGTCACCCGCGGCGCGGGCACGTACGCCTCCTCGCCGGTGCTCGAGTCGATGGCCATCGCGCCGTTCGGCCCGTCGGTGACCACGGCGAGCGGCACCCGGTCGGCGAGCGCGTACAGCGCGTCGCGCGGGCTGTCGGTGCCGGTGTACGCCATCGCCTCGACAGCGTTCGGCATGAACGCGTGGCAGTAGGCGAGCTGGTCGAGCAGCGTGGGCGACCAGGTGCCGGAGGGGTCCCAGCCCACGTCGGCGAAGATCAGCGCGCCCTGGCGGCGGGCGAGCTCGGCCCACCCGCACGAGCCGTCCGGGCCGGGCGCGCCGAGCGGCTCCTCCAGCGACAGCGCCACGATCACGGCGCGGGAGCGGGGCGGCGTGCCGATCATCTCCGAGGTCGGCATCGGCGGCGGGTGCCCGTGCGTCACCATGCACCGGTCGCGGTCCACGGCCATCGAGACCGTCACCGGCGAATGCCAGTGCTCGAACCGCCGCGACCGCGACAGGTCCACGTGCTCCTGCTCGGCGAGCGTGCGCCAGCAGAAGTCGCCGTAGTCGTCGTCACCGAACGCGGCCGCGAGCGAGGTGCGCAGCCCGAGCCGGCTCGTCGCGATGGCGAGGTTCGCGATGCCGCCCGGGCACGAGCCCATGCCCTCGGCCCACACCTCGGTCCCGGCCGCGGGCATGTGGGGCAGCCCGGTGAACACGATGTCGAGGAAAACCGTGCCCGCGAGGAAGACGTCGAACTCCGGTGCGTCGGGGGTTCGCAGATCGGCGAGTGGGTCGTACGCCTGTGCATACACCGGCTTGGGTCCTCCTCGGCAGAGCGAGACGTGCGCAATCCTGCACGGTTACCCGGCGCGATAGCAAGTCGATCGTGACCATGTTTGCTCTATGCTGCTCGTTTCTGCGCGAATATGAATGTAGGATGCGCACGTGCTCCAGCACCAACGGCATGCCGAGATCATGCGCCGGGTCCGCCAGGCCGGTGCGACCAGCGTCAGCGACCTGGCCCGGCAGCTCGGTGTGAGCCCGTCCACGATCCGCCGCGACCTGGAGGTGCTCGACCGCGACGGCACGCTGCGGCGGGTCCGCGGCGGGGCGCTCGCCGACGTGGACGCCGATCTGGCGCTGCCGTTCTCGGCGGTGGCGGGCGTCGACGAGAAGGACAAGGAGGCCGTGGCCGCGCGCGCCGCCGGGCTCGTGCGCGACGGCGACGTGGTCCTGCTCGACATCGGCACCACCACCATGCGCCTCGCCCGCCACCTGCGGGGCCGCCGGGTCACCGTGGTCACCTCCAGCCTCGCCGTGCTCGACGTGCTGCGCGGCGACGACACCGTGGAGCTGCTGCTGCTCGGCGGCATGGTCCGCCGCGCCTACCACTCGCTCGTCGGCGTGCTCACCGAGGAGGCGCTCCGCCAGGTGTGCGCCGACCGCGTCTTCCTCGGCGCGAGCGGGGTACGGCCGGACGGGCAGCTCGTCGACACCACGCTCGCCGAGGTGCCGGTGAAGCGCGTCATGATCAACGCGGCGCGGGAGACGGTCCTGCTCGTCGACCGCAACAAGTTCCCCGGCTCGGGCGCGCTGCGGGTGTGCGGGCCGGAGGAGATCGACGTGATCGTCACGAACGAGGGCGCGGACGAGGCGACCCTCGACGCCTGCCGCGCCGCCGGAGCCGAGGTCCTGTTCGCATGACCGGTACGGCGGGCCACCGGGCGGGGCGGGCGGCATGAAGCTGACCGTGCTCGGCGGCGGCGGGTTCCGGGTCCCGCTCGTGTACGGCGCGCTGCTGCGCGACACCGGCGAGCCGCGCGTCGACGAGGTGGCCCTGTACGACGTGTCGGCCGAGCGGCTCGCCGCGATCCGGCACGTGCTCGCCGGGCTCGCCGCGGGCCACGACCGCGCCCCGGCGGTGCACGCCACCACCGACCTCGACGCCGCGCTGCGCGACGCCGACTTCGTGTTCTCCGCGATCCGGGTGGGCGGCCTCGCGGCCCGCGCCGCCGACGAGCGCGTCGCCCTCGAGCACGGCGTGCTCGGCCAGGAGACCGTCGGCCCCGGCGGCATCGCGTTCGGCCTGCGGACCGTGCCGGTCGCGGTGCGGGTGGCCGAGCGGGTGGCCGCGCTCGCCCCCCGCGCCTGGGTGATC
>Ga0207864_1001343_pt1 | contig 27480 bp, 23 predicted proteins | sample HigsolmetaAR202D_FD_184834 | JGI IMG/M metagenome (GOLD analysis project Ga0207864, IMG submission 184834) | Ionic liquid and high solid enriched microbial communities from the Joint BioEnergy Institute, USA - AR20-2-D (SPAdes) (version 2) ... | reverse complement strand
GCGCAGGAGCCCGCCGCGGAGGAACCGGTCGCCGACGAGCCGGCCGCGGAGGGCAAAACCGCCGAGTGGGCGCCGCCCGCTCCGCCGGAGCCCGCCGCGCAGGAGCCCTCCGCGGAGGAGCCCGCCGCGCAGGAGCCCGCCCAACCCGCCGCCGCACAGGCGGAGGAGCCCGCCAAGCCCGAGGCGCCCGCCGAGCGCCGCTCGTCCGACACGGCCGAGCGCATCGCCGTCGCCGCGGCCTCGGCCGCACGCGAGGCCGAGCAGCGCGCGATCGAGGAGATCGAGGCGCTCGAGGAGAACCTCGCGGCCGCGAAGCGCGAGGCGACCGAGCGGATCAACGCCCTCGAGGAGCGCCTGCGGGCGGCCGAGGAGCGCGCCGCCGAGGCGGAGAAGCGCGCCCGCGAGGCCGAGGGCACCGCGCGGACCGCGCGCAGCGCGAAGGAGCTTGAGGACGAGGCGCGCGCCAACGCCGCCAAGTGGCTGCGGCGCCAGGTGGAGGACCTGCGCCGGGAGGCGAACCGCCGCCTGGCCGAGGAGACGGACCGGGTCCGCCGTGAGACCGAGGCCCAGGTGCGGGCGAAGCTCGAGCAGGAGATCCGCGCCGACGCGGAGCGCCACCTGAGCGCCGAGATGGAGCGCGTCCGCAAGGAGGCCGAGGAGAAGATCCGCGCGGCGCGCGCCCAGGCCCAGGCCCAGCCCCAGCCCCAGCCCAGCCCGGCGCCCAAGCCGGAAGCTGCGCCCACGCAGCCCGCGCAACCCGCGTCCGCACCCGCCGCGGCGCCCGCCGACGCCAAGCTCTCCGAGGTGCTCGCGCAGCTTCGCGACGCGGAGGCGCGCGCGACCGAGGCGAAGCGCGCCCAGACCGAGGCCGAGCGCCGCGCCCGGGAGGAGGCAGATGCGCGGGTCGCCGCGGAGACGGCGGACCTGCGCCGCGAGCTCGAGACCCTGCGCGCCAGCGTCGAGGAGCGCATCCGCGAGGCCGAGGAGCGGGCGCGCGCCGAGGCCGAGGCGAAGGCCCAGGCCGAGGCGGAGGAGCGCGCCCGGCGCGCCACCGAGCAGGCGCGGCGCGAGGTCGAGGATCTCGCCCTGCAGTCGGCCGAGACCACGCGCAAGCAGCTCGAGGAGCGCCTGCGAGCCGAGGCCGAGGAGCGCGCGGCCGCCGAGATCGAGCGCGTCCGCAAGGAGGCCGAGGAGCGCACCCGCAAGGAAGTCGAGGCCGCGCGCAAGGCCGCCGAGGAGCGCTTCGCGGCCGAGCTGCGGATGCGCACCGCCGAGCTCGAGGCAGAGCGCGAGGAGAAGACCCGGATCATCGAGGAGTCCGACCAGCGCCTGCGCGAGATCGAGCAGCGCGCCCTCGCCGCCGCCGACCGGGTCGCGGCCGCCGAGCAGGAGCTTGCCAAGGAGGCCGAGCGCCTCCGCGAGATGGCAGAGCGGCGCATCGCCGAGGAGACCGAGAAGGCGAAGCGCGCGGCCACGGCCGCCGCCGATGCGCGCGTGCGCGAGCGCGAGCGCGCGCTCGAGGCGGCGCGCGCCGCCGCGACGAAGGCCGAGGCCGAGGCGAAGGCGTCCGCCGAGCAGACCGCCCGCGAGGCCAAGGAGGAGATCCAGCGCGTCCGCGAGGAGGCCGACCGGCGGGTCGCCGACGCGGCCGCCCACGCGCGGTCGCAGACCGAGGAGCGCGTGCGCGCCGAGGAGACGCGGCGGCGCGAGGAGGAGCTCGCGAAGGCGCGGGAGGAGGCCGCCGCCGAGCGCGAGCAGGCGGTCGAGGCCGCCCGCGCGGAGGTCGAGGCCAAGGCCCAGGAGCGCATCAGCGCCCTCGAGGAGGAGCTGAACAAGGCCCGCGCCGAGCAGGCCAAGGCGCTGGCGGACGCCGAGCGGCTCGCGCAGGCGGCCGAGGACAGGGCCCGCGAGGCCGAGGCCGCCGCGGCGCGCACGGCCGTCGAGGCGCGCACCGCCGCGTCCGCTTGGCTGCGGACGCAGGCCGACGCGCTGCGCAAGGAGGGCCAGCTCGCGGCCAAGGCAGAGGCGCGCACCGAGATCCAGGCCGCCGAGGAGCGGCTCAAGAGCACCCACGAGAAGCGCCTCGCCGAGGAGCTGGACCGGGCCCGCAGCGAGGCCGAGTCGAAGCTGGTGCGCGAGGTCGCTGCGGCGCGCGAGGCGACCGAGCGGGAGGTCCGCGAGCAGTTCCACGCGCGCGAGGAGGAGCTCTTGCGCGAGCGGGCCGCGATCGAGGGCGAGCTCGCCGCCACCCGGCGCCAGCTCGAGGAGGCGCTCGAGCGCGCCGCGACCGCCGAGCGCCGCGCGGTGGAGGCCGAGATGATGGCCCGCCAGGAGATCGCCCGCGAGCGCGAGCTGCGCTTCCGGGAGGCCGAGAAGCGCATCGGCTCGGTCGTGGAGCGCGCCGGCAGCGCCACCGAGCGCGCCCGCTCCACGAGCATCGACCCCGCGCCCGGGAACGGCGATGCCGCCGAGGCCTCGCTCGAGCCGCCCGCGTGGGTCTCAGAGCGCAGCGCGCAGCCGGATGAGGCCGAAGACCGCGACGCCGCGGCCAGCGTGCCGCCGCCGGGGGCCGAAGACGAGCCCGAAAGCGCCGACCCTAAGGCTGAACTTGAGCCTGAGGGTGAGTCCGAGAAACCGCTTGATGATGCGGATCTGACGCAGGAGGAGGCCGAGGCGCAGCCGGACGAGCAGGAAGGCGGTCAAGAGGCGCCCGAGACCGCCGAGGAGGCGCCCGACGAGCCCGAAGGCGCCGCCGACGGCGACGAAGACGTCCCCGCCGAGGCCGGCGAGGACGCCGGCGAGGAGGCCGCCGAGGCGCCGGAGGGCGCCGTCAGCCTGAACTCCGCGACGTTCGATGAGCTGCGCGAGCTCGGGATGTCGGTCACCCAGGCCAAGCGCGTCATCAAGCGGCGCGAGGAAGAGGGCCCCTTCAAGCACGTCGACGAGCTCGACGACGTGCCCGGGTTCCCGAAGGCCTTCCTGGCGCGCATCAAGCAGCGCCTGATCCTCTGAGGCGGGCCCGCTAGGCGAGCCAGCGCGGGTGCAGGCGCTCGCGGAAGGGGAGCGCGGGCTCCTCGGGTATGTCCGCGGGCGCCTGGGGCGCGGCGATCCCGTCGAGCGTCGCGACGACGGAGCTCGCGAGTGCGTCGTGGTCGTAGCCGCCCTCCAGGCAGACGAGGAGCGGCGCCTCGACCTCCGCGGCCGTCGCGGCCATGAGCGCCGCCATGCGCCGGTACGAGTCAGCCTCGAGCCGCAGCGACGCGAGCGGGTCGCTGCGGTGAGCATCGTAGCCGGCCGAGACGATCACCAGGCCCGGCTCGTACATGCGGATGACGGGGGCGACGACGTGCGCGAGCAGCGCCAGGAAAACGTCTTCCCCGGTTCCCGAGGGGACCGGCATGTTGACCGTGTAGCCCTCCCCCTCCCCCTCGCCCGTAAAACCGGCGGGCCCGGTCCCCGGATAGAGCGGCCACTCGTGGATGCTCGCGTACAGCACGTCGGCGCGCTCGCGGAAGATCGCCTCGGTGCCGTTGCCGTGGTGGACGTCCCAGTCGAGGATGAAGACGCGCTCCGCGCCGCCCACTGCGAGCGCGTGCTCCGCGGCCACAGCGACGTTGTTGAACAGGCAGAAGCCCATCGCCTTGGCGCGCTCCGCGTGGTGGCCGGGCGGGCGCAGGCCGCAGAACGCGGTCCGCGCCTCGCCGGCGAGCAGGCGCTCAGCCGCCTCGCACGCGCCGCCGGCCGCGCGCAGCGCCGCCTCCCAGGACCCCCGCGAGACGACTGTGTCCATGTCCAGCAGGCCGCCGCCGGCCTGTGAGAACTCCTCGATCTCCCGGACGTGCCGCGGCGAGTGGGCGCGCTCGAGCTGCTCGACGGTCGCGCGCGGGGCCTCCTGCACGTCGAGCCCCCGCCACTGCCGGTCCCCGAGCGCGGCCTCGATCGCCCGCAGCCGCGCCGCGTTCTCGGGATGCGGGCCCGTGTCGTGGTCGAAGCAGGCTGGGTGTCGGAAATAGAGCGTCACGGCCCTCCCGCCGCGTCGCGAGTACGTTAACCGGCCGTTGTCCCGATCATCTGCCGAGCATATGAGCCCGCGCGCTGACGTGATCGTCGTCGGCGGGGGCGCGGCGGGCCTCCACGCCGCGCTGCGTGCCGCCGAGGCGGGCGCGCAGGTGTGCCTGATCTCGCGCAAGCCGCTGCACGAGAGCTCGAGCTACTGGGCGCAGGGCGGCCTCGCCGCGGCGCTCGCGCCCGACGACTCCCCCGAGCGCCACGCGGAGGACACGCTCGCGGCCGGCCGCGGCCTGTGCCGCACCGCCGCGGTGGAGGCGCTCGTGGAGGAGGCGCCGGACGCGGTCGACTGGCTGATCCGCAACGGCGTGCGCTTCGACCCGGACGGGAACGGGCGGCCGGCCCTCGCGCTCGAGGGCGGGCACACGGCGCGCCGGATCGTCCACGCGGGCGGCGCCCAGACCGGGCGCGCGATCACCGCCCGGCTCGCCGAGCTCGCGGCCGCGCACCCGCGCATCGAGGTCGCCGACGAGACCTCGGCGCTCGCCCTGTGGAGCGACGGGGAGCGGTGCTACGGCGTCATCACCGACCGCGGCAACGTGGCGGCGCCGGCGACGATCCTCGCCACCGGCGGCGCCGCGGCGCTCTGGCGCCGCACCACGAACCCGTGGGGCGCGATCGGCGCGGGCCTCGTGCTCGCCCACGCCGCGGGCGCCGACCTCGCCGACCTCGAGTTCTGCCAGTTCCACCCCACGGCGCTCGCCCTGCCGGGCACCGACCACGACGGCAAGCTGATCACCGAGGCGATCCGGGGCGAGGGCGCGCGGCTGCTCGACGCGTCCGGCGAGCGCTTCACGGACGAGCTCGCGCCGCGCGACCAGGTCTCGGCGGCGATCCTCGACCGCATGGAGGCCGACGGCGCGGACCACGTCTTCCTCGACCTCGCGGGCATCGACCCCGCGCGCTTCCCCAACGTGGCCGCGACGCTCGCCGAGGCCGGGCTCGAGTTCGGCCGCGACCCGGTCCCGGTCGCGCCCGCCGCCCACTACCTGATGGGCGGCATCCTGACCGACCTGGACGGGCGCGCTTCGCTGCCGGGCCTCTACGCGGTCGGCGAGTGCGCCTGCACCGGGCTGCACGGCGCCAACCGGCTCGCCTCCAACTCGCTCACCGAGTGCTTCGTGTTCGGCCGCCGCGCGGCGCTCGCCGCGGCCCGGGAGGAGGACGCGGGACCGGGCCCCGATGAGGTGGGCTGGCGCTTCGACCCGCCGACCCCTGCGACGCGCGACGCCGTCTGGCGCTGCGCAGGCCCGCGGCGCGACGCGGAGGGCCTGCGCGGGCTGCTCGGCGACCCCTACCCGCTCGCCCGCCTGATCGCGAAGGCCGCCCTCGCGCGCGAGGAATCGCGCGGCGCGCACCGCCGTACTGACTTTCCCCTACCCGACCCGGGGCTGGACGGAGTCCACGTCGTGGTCTCCTCCACGGGCGCCGTACGCACGGAGAAATGGCTCTAGAGCGCGCGATCTAGCTCCTTTCTCCATCGATCGGAGGAGTTTTTCCTCGATCGATCGGTTAACAATCGCTTAACGAAAGGGCCTTGCTCCTTCATGCGACTGGAGGCACAATCGCCTTGCCTTTCGAGGGGAGCACGGCAAGGAGCCGGTCCACGGGGGGCTTGGGTAGGAACGATTAGGAGGGTACGAAAGGACATGTACCGCTTCAGCCGATCGATCTATAGAGCGCTCGCGCCTCACGTGATCGGAGATGAGCAGGACGACTCGCTTGCTCGCAACCGCCAGGCGGTCCTGGAGGCGTGCGAGGAGACCATCCGTCGTCTGATGGTTGACGGCCGCTACTTCGCTCGGCCGGCGCGCACGCTGTTCAACGACGTGCGTATGTACTTCTCGATGCAGGACCAGCAGCGCGTGTGGTGCGTGATCGAGCGCAACCTGGCGATCGCGCAGCAGTGCCTCCAGGAGATGCCGGAGCTGCTGGATCTGGAGGGTCAGCCGCGGGAGTGCCGCGCGCATACGCGCAAGGGCACGCCGTGCCAGCGCGAGCCGCTGCCGGGCCGCGACTACTGCCCGTCGCACAAGCACCTCGAGGAGACCTTCGAGGCGGCGGAGATCGAGATGTCGCAGTTCGAGCGTCAGTTCGACCGCGACCTCGTACCGGCTTAGGGGCCAAAGGGGTGCGCCCGCTCGGGCGCTGATTGGGACAGGTGCGCTGGAAGCCCGGCCGCGAGCGCGGCCGGGCTTTCCGCTTTTCGGCGACCGCGAGTTCGCGCCGAGAGCCCCCGCGAGATCGCGCTTCCGGCTCCCCGGGAGCCTCAACCGCGATCTCGGGCGGAGAGGACGCGCGAGTTCGCACTAGGCTTCGCGCGTGCTGCTCGGGGTTGACGTAGGCGGGACGTTCACCGATGCCGTCCTCTTCGACGGCGCCGACCTGCATCTCGGCAAGGCGCCCACGACCCCTGAGGACCAGGCGCGCGGCGTGATGGCCGCGATCGAACAGGTGCTGGCGAGCGCCGGCGCCGAGCCCCGTGACGTGCGCCGCTTCGCGCACGGCATGACCGTCGGCACCAACGCCCTGCTCGAGCAGCGCGGGGCCCGCACCGCGCTCGTCGCCACGGCGGGGTTCGAGGACGTGATCGAGATCGGCCGCCAGGCGCGCCCGTCGCTCTACCGCCTCTGCCAGGCACCCCCCGCCCCGCTCGTCCCGCGCGAGCTGCGCTTCGGCGCGCGCGAGCGGGTCGGGCCCGACGGCGTGATCGAGGCCCTCGGCGACGCCGAGGCCGAGCGTGTCGCCGCGCTCGTGGCGGAAGCCGGCGTCGAGTCGGTGGCGATCTCCCTGCTCTTCAGCTACGTCGACCCGGCGCACGAGCAGCGCATCGCCGAGGCGATCGCGAAGCGCCTGCCCGGCGTCCACGTCTCGGCCTCGCACCGCGTGCTGCCGCGCTTTCGCGAGTACGAGCGCACCTCGACCACCGTGATCGACGCTTATCTGGCCCCGCTGCTGGGCAGGTACCTGCGCTCGCTGTCCGAGACCGCGCGCGCCGCCGGGCTGCCCGCGGTCGAGGTCGTGAAATCGTCGGGCGGCGCCGTGGACGCAGCGGAGGCGGCCGGCGGCGGCGCCTGGAGCGTGCTCTCCGGGCCGGCAGGGGGCGCGGTCGGCGCGAGCCTCGTCGCGCGCCTCTCCGGCGACGGCAGCGCCCTCGGGCTCGACATGGGCGGCACCTCGTGCGACGTGTGCGTGGTCGAGGACGGCGCCGTGCGCCTCACCGACACCCGCGAGATCGAGGGCCGCGTGATCCAGCTCCCCATGGTCGACGTGCACACCGTCGGCGCCGGGGGCGGCTCGATCGCCTGGCGCGACCACGGCGGCGCGCTGCGCGTGGGGCCGCGTTCGGCGGGCGCCGACCCGGGCCCCGCCTGCTACGGCCGCGGCGGCACCGAGCCCACCGTGACCGACGCCAACCTGCTGCTCGGGCGCCTCGCCGCCGACACCAGGCTCGCCGGGGGCGTCGAGCTCGACGCGCAGGCCGCCGAGCGCGCGGTCGCCCGGCTCGCCGGCGAGCTCGGCCTGAGCCCGCTCGAGACGGCCGAGGGCATCGTGCGCCTCGCCGACCAGGAGATGGTGCGCGCGCTGCGCGTCGTCACCGTCGAGCGCGGCGTCGACCCGCGCCGCTTCGCGCTCATGCCGTTCGGCGGCGCCGGCCCGGCGCACGCCGCCGCGATCGCCGAGGAGCTCGGGATCGAGCGCATCCTCTGCCCGCGCGCGGGCGGCGTGCTCTCCGCCCTCGGCCTGCTCGCCGCCCCGCGCCGCCGCGACGCCTCGCGCACGGTGATGCTCTCGGGCGCCGAGCTCGAGCGCGACCGCATCGCGGCGATCGTCGAGGCGATGCGCGCGGCGCTCGCCCCGGGCATGGAGGGCGCCGAGGTCGAGTGCGGCTACGAGCTGCGCTACCGCGGCCAGGCGTTCGAGCTGCCGGTCGCCGCCGGCCCCGCTCCCGACCCCGCGGAGCTGCGCGCGGCGTTCGACGCCGAGCACGAGCGCCGCTACGGCTTCAGGGATCCCGAGGCCGAGATCGAGCTCGTCCACGTGAACGTCGCGCTCGTCGAGCGCGGCCCCGAGCCGCGGCCGCGCGCCGCCGCGGCGGAGCCCCGGCGCACCGCCCGGCGCGTGCGCATGGACGGCGAGTGGGTCGAGGCCGAGGTGCTGCGCGGCGAGCTGCCCGCCGGCCTCGCCGTCGCGGGCCCGGCCGTCCTCGAGCTGCCGGAGACGACCATGGTGCTGCCGCCCGCCTGGCGCGCGCGGGTCGACGAGCACGGCACGATCGTCGCGGAGCGCCGCCGATGACCGCCATCGACCCGATCACGCTCCAGGTGATGGCCGGCGCCCTGCGGTCGGTCTGCGACGAGATGGGCGCGGTGCTGGTGCGCGCGGCTCACTCCCCCAACATCAAGGAGCGCCGCGACTGCTCGACGGCACTGTTCGACCGCCACGGCGAGCTCGTCATGCAGGCCGAGCACATCCCCGTGCACCTCGGGTCGATGCCGGACGCCGTCGCCGCCGTGCTCGGCGAGGAGCACCGGCCCGGGCGCGCCTGGGTGCTCAACGACCCGTTCGCCGGCGGCACCCACCTCCCCGACATCACGGTCATCACCCCCGTCTTCGCCGAGGGCGAGCTCCTCGGCTTCGCCGCGAGCCGCGCGCACCACGCCGACGTCGGCGGGCCCACGCCCGGCGGCATGCCCTCCCATTCCACGCGCCTGGAGGACGAGGGGCTCGTGATCCCGCCCCAGGCGATCGACGACGAGGGCCTGCGCGAGCTCGCGGGGCGCATGCGTGCACCGGCGCAGCGGCTCGCCGACCTGCGGGCCCAGCTCGCCGCCAACGCCGTCGGCGTCCAGCGCCTCGCGGCGCTCGCCGAGCGCGAGGGCCGCGCCGGGGTGGAGCGCGCGATGGCGGCGATCCTCGACTACGCCGAGCGCCGCACCCGCGCGCGCCTCGCCGCCCTCCCCGACGGCGAGTGGGAGGCGCGCGACGCGCTCGAGGGCGGCGAGCACGGCGAGCTCGACATCGAGCTGCGCGTGCGCGCGACGATCTCAGGCGACGAGCTCGAGCTCGACTTCGCGGGCACGGCTGAGCAGGTCGAGGGCAACCTCAACTGCCCGCTCCCCGTCACCAAGTCGGCGTCGTTCTTCGCGGTCCGGGTGCTCATCGACCCCGACGCGCCACCCTCGGCCGGGGCGCACCGGCCGGTCACCGTCCGCGCGCCCGAGGGCAGCCTCGTCAACGCGCGCCCGCCCGCCGCCGTGGCCGCGGGCAACGTCGAGACCTCGAGCCGCGTCGCCGACCTGGTGCTCGCCGCGCTCGCCGAGCCTGCGGGCGGCCCCGCCCAGGGCCAGGGCACGATGAACAACCTGACCCTGGCGAACGACCGCTTCACCTACTACGAGACGCTCGGCGGCGGGCAGGGCGCCTGCGCCCACGCCGACGGGCCCTCCGCCGTGCACGTTGCGATGTCGAACACGCTCAACACGCCGATCGAGGCGCTCGAGACCGAGCTGCCCGTGCGCGTCGCCGAGCTCGCCGTGCGGCGGGGTAGCGGCGGGGCCGGGCGCCGTCGCGGCGGCGAGGGCATCGTGCGCGAGCTGATCGCCCTCGAGCCGATGGACTTCACGCTGATCACCGAGCGCCGCCGCATCGCCCCGCGCGGCCGCGACGGGGGCGCCGACGGCGCCCCGGGCCGCAACTACCTGAACGGCCGGGAGCTGCCCGCGAAGGCGTCGGGCAGCCTCGCCCCCGGCGACCGGCTGCGCATCGAGACCCCCGGCGGGGGCGGGCTCGGGAAACCCGAGCCGCGCCCGTAGGCGCGCCGCCCCCCGGTCACCGGCGCGGCGGCCGAGAGAACCGCGCAACGGAGCGGGACCGCGGGCTTCGCAACATCGCTCACAAACTTGGCAAAACGCGCTTTGTCGCGTATTCTGCACCGCGTTGCTCCGGTGCGCCTGGCGCGCCATTCAACGTGCCGGGCCGGAGTTCACTGCCCCTACTACTTTCCCTACCCCCTTTTGCTTATGCCGATTGCCTTCAAGGAGTGGGCCGTCACGGTGCGCGCGCTGTCAGAGGGTGAGCAGCTCATCACCCTGCGCAAGGGCGGCATCCGCGAAGAGGACAAGCACTTCGAGATCGAGCACGAACGCTTCTTCCTCTACCCGACCTTCGACCATCAGCGCAACGACCTCGTGCGCGAGTCGCACCACCCGGAGCTGCGGCGGGCGCTGGAGGAGGGCGTCTGGGGCGACGAGGAGCCCTCGCCACGGGCCCTCCTGCAGGACGGCGGCATCCCGCAGCCGGATCGCGTCCGCATCCGCGCCTGGGCGGAGATCGCAGAGCACTGGACGACCGACGACCCGCGCGTGGTCGCCGAGCTCTCCCCGTTCCACGTCTGGACTCCCGACTACGCGCTCAAGCGCCTGCGCTGGAAGCGCCGGCACCCGCTGCACGTGCTGCTGCTGCGCGTTCATCGCATCCCGCGCCCGGTCACGGTGCGCGTCCGCGACGAGTACCACGGGTGCCACTCCTGGGTCGAGATCGATCGTGACCTGCCCTTCGAGGGCACCCCGGTGATGGCCGACGAGGAGTTCGAGCGCGCGGCGGAGGCCATCCGCTCGATCGTCACCGCGTCGTCCACGCCCGTCCTCGCTTGACCGAGCCCGACGGCGACTCCGCCGCGTCGCTCGAGCCGCTGATCGGCGCCGCGCGCCGCGCCCTCGTGCTGGGCATCGGCGGCGGTGGCGACGCCGTGGGCGCGCTCGCCGTGGCGCGCCAGCTCCAGGCGCGGGGCCTCGAGTTCGTGCTCGGCGGCGTCGCCTGGGAGCGCTTCGCGGTCGACCCCTACCCCGGACCGCGCCCGCTCGCGCACATCCAGGGGGGCGAGCGGCTCGGCGAGACCGCGCTTCTGATCGACCCGCAGGAGGGCGCGCGCACGCCGGAGGGCGTGCACTTCTGCGAGTCCCGGATGGCCGGGTTCCTCGGCGCGCCGACCGTGCTGATCGACATCACCCAGGGCCCCGAGGCCGCTTCCGCCGGGATCGAGGCGGCCGCGGCGCGGCTGGGCTGCGACCTCGTCGCCCTCGTCGACATCGGCGGCGACGCGATCGCCGCGGGCGACGAGGCCGGCCTTGCGAGCCCGCTGTGCGACGCGGTGATGATCGCCGCCGGCGCGGCGCTGCCCGCCGCGCGCGGGCGGTTCCTGGCGGTGCTCGGCGCGGGCTGCGACGGCGAGCTCACGCCCCGGGAGGTCAGCGCCCGTGTCGCCGCGCTCGCCCGCGCCGGCGCCTGGCTGGACACGCTCGGCGTGAGCGGGACGATCGCAGCGGAGATCGAGCGCGCTGCGAGCACCGCGGTCACCGAGGCGAGCCTGCTGGTCGCCCGCGCCGCCCGCGGGGGGATCGGCGCGACGGAGATCCGCGGCGGCCTGCGCACCGTCGAGCTCGGCCCCCTCGCCGCGCTCGCCTTCTGCTTCGACCTCGAGCGCGCGCTGGGGGAGCTCCCCCTCGCCCGCGCGGTCCGCGGCGCCGAGGGCATCGAGGAAGCGCGCTCCCGGCTGGAGGAGCTGGGCGTGCGCACCGAGCTCGACTACGAGCGCGACCGGGCCCGCGCCGCGGGCTGATTTCGCCCGCGGCATCGCCGCGCTTATACTCGCCGCAGGGAGCCCGCCAGGGAAGGCGGTTCAAGGTCCCGGGCAGGGGCCGAGAGAGGAGGAAGGGATGCACCGTTCGCGCATGGCCCTGTTGGTGGGGCTCGTCGTCTTGGTCGGGCTTGCCGCTCCGGCGGCCGCCGCGCCCCCGCTGCCCGGCGGCTACCAGGAGAACGACTACGGCGGCTTCCGCAACGTGATGCCGCCGGGGCAGAACGGCTTCGCGAGCATCCAGGAGATCGGGGCCTTCCTCACCCAGGGGATTCGCCCGCCGCACAGCGACGACCAGCTCCCCCTCTACTCCGGCCTCGTCTACAAGGGCGCGAACGTCAAGCCGGGCGACCTCAGCGGCTTCTTCAAGGACGCGAGCTTCGGCATCCGGCCCGGGGTGGGCAGCCAGGTCCGCAACCCCAACTGCGCGATCACGACGCCGCCCTCGCCGCAGTCCCCGCACTGCGACGACGTGACGATCGTGCGCGACGACGCCTTCGCGGTGCCACACATCTACGGCGCTAACCGCGCGGCGCTCATGTTCGGGATCGGCTACGCGACCGCACAGGACCGGCTGTTCACGATGGACGTCCAGCGGCACGCCGGCCGCGCCGAGCTCTCGTCGTTCCTCGGCGGCTCGAACCGCGGCGCCGACCGGGAGATCTGGCGCAGCGCCCCATACACGGACGACGACCTCTGGCTGCAGTTCGAGCGCATGGACGACCTGTACGGCGCGGACGGCGTGCAGGTGCAGGAGGACGTGAGCAACTACACGGACGGCGTCAACCAGTACATCGCCGAGGCCAAGGCGGGACCGCCCGTGAGCCAGCCGGGCTCGCTGATCCCCGGCACGTACCAGTTCATCGGCAAGCTGCAGGGCCCCGAGCCCTGGCGTGAGATCGACGTGATCTCGGTCGCCTCGCTCGTCTCCGGGATCTTCGGCAAGGGCGGCGGCGGCGAGCTGCGCTCGGCCCAGGCCCTGGAGGCCGCGATCCAGCGCTTCGGCGAGGGGGAGGGGCGCGCCGTGTGGGCGGACTTCCGCTCTGCGGAGGACCCGGAGACGCCCACCACCGTGCACGACACCCCCTTCCCCTACCTCGAGCCGCCCGAGTCCACCGAGGGCGTCGCCCTCCCCGATCCGGGGACGCTGCAGCCCGAGCCGGTGGTCGCGGAGGGCAACGCGGCCCGCGTGCCGGTGCGCCGCTCCGCGATCGGCGATCTGCTGGCCTCCGACGGGCTCGCCTCGAACGCGCTGCTGGTCTCGGCCGCGAACTCGGAGAGCGGCAGGCCGATCGCCGTGATGGGCCCGCAGGTGGGCTACTACTCGCCCGGCGCGCTCATCGAGCAGGACATCCACGCGCCGGCGTCGGAGTTCGGGCCGGGCATCGACGCCAACGGCACGGCGTTCGCGGGCGCGAACCTCTACGTGCAGCTCGGCCGCGGCCAGGACTACGCGTGGTCGGCCACCTCGGCGGGCCAGGACATCATCGACACGTTCGCGCTCGAGCTCTGCGAGCCGGACTCCTCCGAGCCCACCCTCGAGTCCGACCACTACCTCTACGACGGCGAGTGCCTGCCGTTCGAGGTGCTCGAGCGCACGAACAGCTGGACGCCGAACCTCGCCGACCAGACGCCCGCCGGCTCGGAGACACTGCGCGCGCTGCGGACCAAGCTCGGCATCGTCACGCACCGCGGGATGGTCGACGGCAAGCCGGTGGTCTTCACGGAGCTGCGCGCGACCTACTTCCACGAGGCGGACTCGGCGATCGGCTTCGCCGACTTCAACGACCCCGCCCGCGTGGCGAGCGCCGAGGACTTCCGGGACGCCGCCGCGAAGATCGACTACACGTTCAACTGGTTCTACGTCGACGACCAGGACATCGCGTACTTCAACTCGGGCGCCAACCCGGTGCGCGCGGAGAACACGGACGCGAACCTGCCGATCCGCGGCGAGCCCGAGTTCCTCTGGGAGGGGTTCGATCCCGAGGACTTCACGTTCCAGCGCGAGCCCAAGGCCGCCCACCCGCAGGTGGTGAACCAGGACTACCTGACGAGCTGGAACAACAAGCAGGCCCCCGAGTACCGGGCGCCCGACGACACCTTCTACTACGGCCCGGTGCACCGCGTGCTGCCGCTCGACGACCGCATCGAGGCCGCGCTCGCGGGCGGGGGCAAGCTCTCGCTCGCCGAGCTCGTCGGGATCATGAACGACGCCGCGACCGTCGATCTGCGCGGCAGCCACGTGCTCGGCGCGGTCCTCAAGGTCCTGCGCAGCGGCAAGCAGAAGCTCGGGCGCAAGCAGCGCAAGGCGGTCAAGAAGCTGGTCGCCTGGCGCAAGGCCGGCGCGCACCGGCGCGACCGCAACCGCGACGGGAAGTACTCGCACGCGGCCGCGATCCGCATCATGGACGCGTGGTGGCCGCGGCTCGTCCAGGCCCAGTTCAAGCCCGCCCTGGGCGACGGGCTCTGGAGCAGGCTGCGGGCGGCGCTCGGGCTGCACGACGCGCCCGGCGCGACCGGGTCGGCGTTCGGCAGCGGCTGGTACGGCCAGGTGCAGAAGGACCTGCGCTCGCTGCTGGGCCGCCCCGTCGAGGGCGCCTACTCCCGCATCTACTGCGGTGACGGGAAGCTGGGCGCGTGCCGCAAGGCGCTGCGCCGCTCGCTCGCGGCCGCGCTGCGCGAGAAGCCCAAGAAGACCTACCCCGGCGGCAAGTGCGCGGAGGGCAGCCCGCAGTGGTGCCACGACGCGATCCGCCACACGGTCGTCGGGGCGATCGGGCAGCCGCCGATCCACTGGGTGAACCGCCCGACGTTCCAGCAGGTCGTGGAGGTCCAGGGCCACCGCTAGACGGGCGCTCCGGATCCAGGAGAGACGGCACTAGGCTTCGCTTGTGGCCTGGGTTGAGACGGAATCGCTGAGCTTCACGGCTCGTCACGAGGAGGACGACGAGGAGTCAGCGCAACGGACCCTGGACGCGCTCGAGGACCTGCGCCTGCGCCTTGAGGACCGCTTCGACGAGGCCCCCGGCGACATCACCGTCGTCGTGCACCCCACCCCGGCCTGGCTCGCCGCCGCGCACCCGTTCCTGCCGGCGGCGCGGCTCGCCACCGCCCCCGCCGGCCGCCGGTACCTGGCGGGCTGGGCGATGGCGCGCGAGCTGCACGTGCTCAACGACGACTACCTCGACCGCCGGGCGGCGGGCGAGGACTCGCTCGCCGCGCTGCGCGGCACCGCCGAGCGGCTCTACGCCCAGATCGTGATCGGCGCGAACAACCCGAGCCTGCCCCCGCCGTGGGGCCCGCGGCGGTTCTTGCGGTACCTGCGCTGGGCCTGGCTCGTCGAGGGCGCGTCGCAGTACTTCGCGGGCCAGGTGCCCCTGTTCCGCGCCGCCGTGCAGACGCGGATGCGCACCGGCAAGTCGCCCGCGTTCCCGCCCACCGCGCGCGACGGGGTGATCCTCGGCGGCACGATCTTCGCCCTGCTCGAACGCCACCGCGGGCCCGAGGCCTGCGAGCTCTTGGCCTCGCGGGTGCGCCGCGAGGGCGCCGAGCGCGCGATCGAGATCGCGTTCGGGGCCCCCGCGCGGGAGGTCGAGGAGGAGTGGCGGCGCTACCTGCGCGAGGACGTGCCGCGCGCGGGCTCCCCCGACGAGCTCGAGGAGCTGCACTGGTAGGCCGGCGCCGGGCCGCCGGTCGCGAGGGTCAGCCCGCGAGCAGGTAGAGCGCGAGGACGAGCAGGACGCCGACCGCGAGCGCGATCGCGAACCCGCGCGCGAACGCCGCGGGCGCGACGCCCTCGCCGGCGGACTCCGGGGCGTGCGTCTCGCCGAGCACCGGCGAGGCGTAGAGCAGCTCGCGCGCCGCCTCGGCGGCGTCCTCGGGCACGAGGATGTCGCGCGGCCCGGCCGCCAGGAAGTCCGGCACGTCGAAGCCCCGGGTGCGGCGCTGCACCGAGGGGATGCCCTCCTCACGGAGGATGCCCTCGATCAGCTCAGCTTCGGCCTGATTGGCGGCCCAGGCGACCTTGATGAGGCGACCGCCCCCGGCTGCCGGCCGCCGGGCCACTCATTCGACCTCGAGGTCGACCTCGGTGACCGCGCCGTCCCTGATCGCCCAGGCGCGCACCTGGGGGGCGTCGCGGTCGGCGATCGAGCAGATCACGTACAGCGGGTCGGGCCAGTTCGCCGCGAGGTTGATGTCCGTCTGCGAGGGCTCGGGCGGGCTCTTCGTGTGCGAGTGGTAGATCGCGGCGAGCTCCTCCCCCCGCTCCTCGATCGTCTGCGTGATCCGGAAGAGGTCCTGCGGGTGGACGCTGTAGGCGAGCGGGCTCGCCATCTCGTTGCGCGCGCGGAAGACCTCCGTGGCGCGGCCGTCGCGGCCGGAGATCATCCCGCAGCACTCGTTCGGCGCCTCCTCCAGGGCGTGGGCGATGATCTCGTCAAGCAGTGCGCGGCTGATCTTCACGGCAACGAGGCTACCGCCCGCGCCCTCGGAACCGACGTGAGGCGGATTTGTACGGCTATATCGAACAAATCCGCCTCACTCGGGTCAGTACCAGGGGGAACTGGGGTCGCGCGGGGGCTCGCGCAGATCGCCCGCCTCGTTGCCGAGCAGGTCGGGGTCGTCGCGCCCGAGCTCCCAGAGCATGTCGTCGAGCACGGGCGGGCTCAGGCCGACGGCCGCCGCGAGCTCCTTGAGCGCAGCGCGGGTCGCCGGGCGCACCCGCTCGAGCGGCCCGGGCTCCACCAGCCCGCTGCGCAGCGCGAGCCGCATGAGGACGTTGTCCGCCGAGACCTCCCAGTTCTCGGGATCGGAGACCTCGAGCCAGCCGCGCCGCTCGGCGATCTTCGCGAACAGAAACGCCTTCTTGCCGATGGGGTCGCTGTAGGCCTCGTACCGCGCGAGCAGGCCGACCAGGCCACCGTCGCCGCCGCGCAGCCGCCCGCCGCTCGCCGCCAGCAGGCGCTCGGCGGAGCCCTCGTGGTCGCGCTCCAGCCCGCGGGCGAGGTCGCGCCACAGCGCCGCGCGGCGCTCGGGGTCGGCGACGGTCTCGTCGTCCACCCGGAACCACCGCGCCACCTCGTCGGCGCTCACGTCGCGCAGGCGGCGGGCGGTGAGCAAGCCGGGCTCCGCGCGCGCCGCGCGCAGGCCGGCGAGCCACATCAGCTCGCTGCCGGAGAACGGCCCCTCGCCGTCCAGGCGGTGCTCGCGCTCGTACCCGGTCTTGTGGTCGACCGCGCAGAGGAAGATCGCCGCGTCGGGGTCGGGCACGTGCGCGAAGTCGGGCGGCTCGTAGCTCGCCGCGAGCTCGCGCACCCGCGCCGCCACCCTCTCCAGGGCGGCGGGATCGGTCACGAAGCCGCCTCCCGGGAACGCGCCTCCATGTAGTGCAGGCGCTCCTCGGCGGGCAGGCGCTCGATCGCGTAGCGGAGCATCGTCCGCGGCATCTCGGCGGCGTGCCGGTCGAGGAACCCGCGCAACAGCTCGGCGTCGACCCGCTTGCCGACCTCGCGCAGCATCCAGCCGACGGCCTTGTGAATGAGGTCGTGCTCGTCGTGCAGGAGGCGCTCCGCCAGCCGAAGGGTCGGCCGCGCATCGCCCTGCTTGATGTACCCGAAGGTCGTCAGCACCGCGATCCGCCTGTCCCACACCGAGGGCGAGGCGGCGAGCTCGTCAAGGAGCTCGGGGCGCTGGGCCGCGCGCTCGGGAAGCAGGTGCTCGGCGGAGGCGTCGACCAGGTCCCAGTTGTTCACCCGCTCGCGCCGCGCGAGGTACAGGTCGGCGATCGCCTCACGCTCCGCCGCGTCCGCCCGCTTGAAGCGCTCGACCAGGATCGCGAGCGCCACGAAGCGGTGCTCGTGGATCGGGCTCTCCAGGAGGCGCTCGCAGTCGGCCAGCGAGGCGTCGCGGTGCCGGCGCGCCACGCGCCGCTGCTCGGGGACCGGGATGCCGAGGAAGCGGTCGCCCTCGCCGTAGCCGCCCGGCTCGGTGCGGAAGAAGCGCTGCGCGTGGGCGGCGCGCTCGGGATCGGCGAGCGCAGCCAGCTCGCGCTCGATCGCCGCGACGGTGCTCACCACCAGATGGTGGACTCGACCCCTTCGAGCTCGGAGACGGGCTTCGTGTAGACGCCCGAGGAGAGGTACTTCCAGCCGTCGTCGGGAACGATGAAGACGACGTTGCCCTCGTCCATCTCCCCCGCGATGCGCGCGCAGATCGCGGCGATCGCGCCGGCGGAGACGCCCGCGAACAGGCCCTCCTCGCGCAGCAGCCGCTGGGTCCACTCGATCGCGTCGCGGTTGGAGACCATGATCTTGCGGTCGAGCAGGGAGAGGTCGATGATCGGCGGGATGAAGCCGTCGTCGAGCGAGCGCAGGCCCTGGACGAGCTCGCCCTGCATCGGCTCCGCGGCGACGATCTTCGTGTTGGGGTCGTGCTCCTTGAGCCGCCGGCCGACGCCCATGAGCGTCCCGCCCGTGCCGAGGCCGGCGACGAAGGCGTGCACCTCGTCGAGCTCCTCCAGGATCTCGACCGCCGTGCCGTTGTAGTGGGCGAGCGGGTTGGCCGGGTTGCCGTACTGGTAGGGCATGTAGTAGTCGGGGTTCTTCTCGGCGAGGTCGAGGGCCATCTCGACCGCGCCGTTCGACCCCTTCGCGCCCTCGGAGTAGATGATCTCGGCGCCGAACATGCGCAGCAGCTGCGTGCGCTCCTCGGTCACGTTGTCGGGCATCACCACCTTGACCGGGTAGCCCTTCATCCGGCCGATCATCGCGAGCGCGATGCCGGTGTTGCCGGAGGTGGGCTCGAGAATCGTCTGGCCCGGGCTGATCGCGCCCTCGGCCTCGGCGGTCTCGATCATCGACTTCGCGACGCGGTCCTTCACGGAGCCCGTCGGGTTGCGCCCCTCGAGCTTCGCGTAGATCCGCACGCATCCGGGCTTCGGCGAGAGCGACGGCAGCTCCACGAGGGGCGTGTTCCCCACCGCATCGACCACGCTGCCGTAACGGCCCCCGCAGGGGCGATTCAGAGTGCGCTCCGCCATCGCTTCAGGAAGTGTAGTTACGAGGCCGGGTAGCCTTCCGTTCGGCCCGGCGGAACCGGGCAGCGACCCCGAAGCGAGAGGAAGGGAACCGATGAGAGGAACTCGACTCTGGATGGCGCTCGCGCTCCTGCTCGCGCTCGCGACCGTCTTTTTCGCCGCGTGCGGCGACGACGATGACGAGAGCGCCGGGAGTGGAGACGCCACCACCGCCACCGAGGAGTCCGGCGCGACCGGTCAGGACTTCCAGACTGCCGAGGAGGGCGTGCTGACGGTCGGCACCGACGCGCCGTACCCGCCGTTCGAGATCGGCAGCCCCGGCCGCTCCAACTTCAGCGGCTACGACGTCGAGGTGATCGAGGCGATCGCCGACGAGCTCGGCCTGGAGGTCAAGTGGGTCGACACCGGCTTCAACACGATCTTTCGCGACACCGCCAACGGCCAGTTCGACACCGCTGCCGCCGCCTCCGACATCGACGCGCGGCGTGAGAAAGTCGTCGACTTCACCGACCCGTACTACCAGAGCGCGACGGCCCTGGTGGTGACCGAGGACTCCGACATCCAGAGCATCGAGGACCTGAGCGGCAAGATCGTCGGCGTCCAGGACGGCACCTCGCAGCAGGAGTACGCCGAGGACGAGACCGACGCCGCCGAGGTACGCGGCTTCCCGGAGGGGCCCAACGCGATCGCCGCGCTGAACACCGGCCAGGTCGACGCCGTGCTGACCGACCTCGCCACCGGCTCGGTCGCGGTCCAGGAGACCGAGGGCATCCAGATCGTCCAGGAGATCCCCACCGACGTGTTCTTCGGGTTCGCGGTCGCCCCTGACAACGACGGCCTGCGCGAGGCGATGAACGGCGCCCTGCGCACGCTCAAGGAGAACGGGACGATCAACGAGCTCTACGAGAAGTACTTCGGGACGAGCGCGCCCCAGGAGGTTCTCGAGGGCACGAACGAGCTGCTCACGGACGACTGATCCGCGGGCACATCGGCTGCACGACGAAGGGGCGCCAAGCGGCGCCCCTTCGCTTGTGTGGAAAAGTAATGGCCCTCAGGGAGCACAGGGAGAGCCGGGAGAGCCATGGAATTCATCATCAACTACTACTTCGACTTCGACATCATCAGCGACGAGTTCGGCTTCGTCGTCAGCGGCCTGTGGATGACGATCAAGCTCTGGCTCGTCGCCTCGCTGCTGTCGCTGATCTGGGGACTCGTCCTCGCGGTGCTGCGGCAGCTGCCCGGCAAGGCGCTCGCCCCGATCCGCGGCCTGACGATCGCCTACATCGACGGGTTCCGCGGCCTGCCCGCGCTGCTCGTGCTCCTGTTGGTCTCCGGCTTCCTCGCCGCGGGCCAGAGCGACGGCGTGCTGCCCAAGTGGCTCGGCCTGCCGACCTGGTTCGGGGAGCCCACCTGGTTCTGGTACGGGGTGATCGGCCTCACCCTGACCTACGGCGCGTACCTCGCCGAGGTCTACCGCGCGGGCATCGAGGCGATCCCGCACGGCCAGATGGAGGCCGCGCGCTCGCTCGGCATGAGCCACGGCAAGGCGATGCGCTACATCATCGTCCCGCAGGCCGTGCGCAAGGTGATCCCGCCGCTGCTCAACGACCTGATCGCCCTGATGAAGGACACCTCGCTGGTGTTCGCGATCGGCGGCTCGGAGCTGCTCGACGCCGGCTTCTCGATCGAGTCCGACTACTTCAACGGCTCGGGCCTCATGCTCGGCGCGATCTTCTACCTGGTGCTCACGATCCCGCTCGCCCGGCTCGTCGACGTCCTGCTGAAGCGCGAGCAGCGCCGCACCCAGCGCGGCGGCGGTGACGCGGACGCGGGCGAGGCCGAGGAGCCGCCCAACCCCAACATCGGCCTGGCGGGAGCGTGAGGGAAGCGATGACGACGAACGGGCAAGCGATGAACGGCGACCGGATCATCCTGCAGCTGCAGGGCGTCCAGAAGAGCTTCGGGCGGCTCGACGTGCTGCGCGGCGTCGACCTCGACATCCCGCGCGGCTCGGTGACGTGCGTCATCGGGCCCAGCGGCTCGGGCAAGTCGACGCTCCTGCGCTGCATCAACCTGCTCGAGCGCCCGACCGGCGGCCGGGTGCTGTTCGAGGGGCAGGACATCACGGCGATCCGCAAGGAGGACGAGCTCAACGCCGTGCGCCGGCGGATGGGCATGGTCTTCCAGCAGTTCAACCTCTTCCCGCACAAGTCGGTGCTGGAGAACGTCTGCCTCGCGCAGGAGAAGGTGCTCGGGCGGGACCGCTCCGAGGCGCGGCCGAGGGCGGAGGCGCTGCTCGCCCGCGTCGGCCTCGCGAACAAGCTCAACGAGTTCCCCGAGCGGCTCTCCGGCGGCCAGCAGCAGCGCGTCGCGATCGCCCGCGCGCTGGCCATGGACCCGCACCTCATGCTCTTCGACGAGGTCACGAGCGCGCTCGACCCCGAGCTCGTGAAGGAGGTCCTCGACGTCATGAAGGAGCTCGCCGCCGAGGGCATGACGATGGTCGTCGTCACCCACGAGATGAACTTCGCCCGCGAGGTCGCGGACGAGGTCGTCTTCATGGACGGCGGCGTGGTGGTCGAGCAGGGGCCGCCGCGGGAGGTCCTGGACAACCCCCAGAACGAGCGCACGAAGCGGTTCTTGGGCCTCGTCCTCGAACACTAGGCGCGGCGCGGGCCCGCCCTGTTAGCCTCGCCGCGGAGGCTGACCCGCGGAACCCAGGGCGAGCGGGGGCGAAGGTCGATTGGGACTGCTGAGGAGAACAGCCGCGCAGCGCTTGGGCGCCGCCCTGGCTGCCGCGCTCGCGCTCGGCATCGCGCTCGCGCTCGCTGTCCCCGGAGCGGGAGGCGGCGGTGAGCCGGCGGCGCGCGCGGCGTGGGAGCGGCCGAACCTGATCGTGATCACGACCGACGACCAGTCGCTCAACCAGTGGTCGCCGGACGTGATGCCGCGCACCTTCGCGCGCCTGGCCCAAGGGGACGGCACGCTCGCGACCAACGCGTTCGCGGTGCCGCCGCTCTGCTGCCCGGCCCGCGCCTCCCTGCTCACGGGCTCCTACCCGCACAACCACGGGGTCGTGCGCAACGCCTACGGCCTGCTGCGCGACAAGGACAGCACGCTCCCGGTGTGGCTGCGCCGGATGGGCTACCGCACCGCGTTCATCGGCAAGTTCATGAACGGGTACGACCGCCGCACCGGCGGCGCCACCCCGGCGCCCGGCTTCGACTACTGGTGGGCGCCAGTCGGGCGCTTCGACCGCTACTACGAGTACGAGGCCTCCGAAAACGGCGAGGTGGTCGAGTTCGGCGACGCGCCCGGGGACTACCTGACCACCCAGATCAACGAGCGCGCGGTCGAGCTGATCCACGACGCCGCAGACGGCGAGCAGCCGCTGTTCGCGTGGATCTCGCACCTGGCGCCGCACTCCACCCCCTACCCCGAGCACCGCGACCCCTACTGCCGCGGGCCGGCGCTCCTGCCCGGCGCGCTCGACGAGGCCCCCGCCGGCGGGCCGCCCCTGCGCGACCGGCCCGTTCCCCACGGCCCCGCCTTCAACGAGGAGGACGTGAGCGACAAGCCCAAGGCCATCCGCGAGCTGGAGCCCCTGACCCCCGACCTGGAGGCGAGCGTGGACCGCATGGTGCGCTGCCGCTGGGCCGCGCTCCAGGAGGTCGACCGCGGAATCGACGCGATCTTCCAGGCGCTCGAGGACGCCGGGCAGAGCGAGCGGACCGTCGTCGTCCTCTTTTCCGACAACGGCACCTTCGCGGGCGAGCACCGGATCGGCGCCGGCAAGGCGCTCCCCTACGAGCCCACGCTGCGCGTCCCGTTCGCGATCTGGGTCCCGGCCGCGATCCTCGGCCAGGCCCCGGTGGAAGAGCTCGACGGGCTGGTCGGGACGATCGACGTCGCGCCGACCTTGCTCGAGCTCGCCAAGGCGCGCCCCTGCGCGACCTCGAAACGCTGCCGGCGGATGGACGGCGTCTCGCTGGTCGACCCGCTGCGCGGCGGCGACGGGTTGCGCAACCGCCGCCTCATCTTCCAGGTGGGCGGCGGCTGCGCGAACTTCAAGGCCGTACGCACGAAGCGCTTCCAGTACACGGAGTGGCTGCGCCGCGCGCCCAACGCCAAGGCCAAGCGCTGCCGCGTCGCCGAGCGCGAGTTCTACGACCTGCGCACCGACCCGGCGATGCTCAACAACGGGCTGGCCGACGGCAGCGCGGACGAGCCGCTGGTGCAGCGCGCCGACGATCTCCTCGAGCGCCTCTCCCGCTGCACCGGCATCCGCGGCCGGGAGCGACGCTACCGGCGCCGGCCGTTCTGCGACTAGCTACGCCTGGCCTGGGTGTGGGGCTCGGGCGGCCGGCTCACCCGCCGGCCATCGCCGGCAGGATCACGACGGTGTCGCCGTCGGAGACGGCGGTGTCGAGCCCGTCGAGGACGCGGACGTCCTCGTCGTTCACGTAGACGTTGACGTAGCGGTTCAGCTCGCCCTCCGCCGCGAAGAGCTGGCGCTCGGTGTCGGGGTGCTCGGCGACGAGCGCGGCGAGAACCTCGCCGACGGTCGAGCCGGAGGCGCTCACCTCGGCCTGCCCGCCCGTCTGCGCACGGAGGACCGGTGGGATCTTCACGGTTGCCATCGCCAGAAACCTATCGGGTCGCCGGTCGCCCGCGAGCGCTACGCCGCCGGCGAGGGCTCACGCGCGGGCGCGCCGCAGAAGAGCTCGTAGTCCGGGAACTTGCCCATGTCCTCGGGCGCGATCTCCGGCGCGTTCTCGCCGCAGATCGGGCACTCCGGGTCACGGCGCACCTTGAGCTCGGTGAAGCGCGTGCTGAGCGACTCGTACAGCAGCAGCCTGCCGCTGAGCGTCTCGCCGACGCCGGTGACGAGCTTGACGACCTCGTTCGCCTGGAGCAGGCCCATCACACCGGCCATCACGCCGAGCACGCCGTTCGCGCCGCAGCTCGGGGCGAGCTCCGGGGGCGGCGGCGTCGGGTAGAGGCAGCGGTAGCACGGGCCGTCGTACGGGATGAAGGTCGAGATCTGGCCCTCGAAGCCGAGGATCGACGCCGAGACCACCGGCTTGCGCAGCCGGACCGACGCGTCGTTGAGCAGGTAGCGAGTCGGGAAGTTGTCCGCACCGTCGACGATCACGTCGTAGCCGGCGAGGATGTCGAGGATGTTCGAGGCGTCGAGGCGCAGGTTGTACTCGACGACCTTGACGTCGGGGTTGAGCGCCTCGATCGTCTGCTTCGCCGAGGCGGTCTTCGGCACGCCCACCCGGTCGGTGGTGTGGATCACCTGGCGCTGCAGGTTGGAGGCGTCGACCACGTCGTCGTCGACGATGCCGATCGTGCCGACCCCGGCGGCCGCCAGGTAGAGGGCGGTCGGCGAGCCGAGGCCGCCCGCGCCGAGCAGCAGGACCTTCGAGTTGAGCAGCTTGAGCTGGCCCTCCACCCCGATCTCCGGGAGCAGCGTGTGGCGGGAGTAGCGCGTGCGCTGCTCGGGGGTGAGGGTCGCGACGACGGGCAGGCCGGCCTCGGTCCAGGCCGTGATGCCGCCCTTGATGACGGCGACGTTCCGGTAGCCCATCTGCTCCAGGATGTCGGCCTGGCGGGCGCTGCGGTTGTCGGTGCGGCAGTAGAGGACGATGCGCTTGTCGCGCTCGGGAACGAGCTCCTCGATCTTGCCCGCGAGCTCGGCCTGGGGAACGTGCTTGGCGCCCTCGAGATGCGCGTCGTCCCACTCGTGCTGCTCGCGCACGTCGATCAGCTCAGCGCCGCTTGCGATCTCCTCGCGGGCGGCCTCGAGCGAGAGCATCTCGATCCGTTCCTTGACCTGCTCGATTGGGTCCGCTGCCGTCGCCATCAGTCAAACATCCAAATCTCTATCGGGATTCCAGTACTTCAGAAAGTGTAGCCGAGCCCGGCCCTCACGAACACCGGCCGGCGCCGAAGCGCCGGCCGGTGTCAAATCGCTTGAGGCCTTCGGGGCTGCGCCCTACAGCGAGGGGCGCATCTGCCGCAGCCGACGGACGCGCTCCTCGATCGGCGGGTGCGTCGAGAACAGCGCCGCGATGCCGCTGCCCCGGAAGGGCTTCACGATGTAGAGCGGCTCGGCGGCCTGGTTGACCTGCATCGGGATCGCCTTCGCGCTCTCCTCGAGGCGCAGCAGCGCGCTCGCGAGCGACTCGGGGTTCCCGCAGATCTGCGCGCCCGTCGCGTCCGCGGAGAACTCGCGCTGCCGCGAGATCGAGAGCTGGATCAGCGACGCCGCCAGCGGCGCCAGCAGCACCATGGCGAGCGCGCCGATCACGCCGAGCGGCGAGTTGTTGTCGTCGCCGCCCACCCACATCAGCATGTAGGCCAGGTACGTGATCGCGCCGCCGATCGTCGCCGCGACCGACTGGATCAGGATGTCGCGGTTGCGGATGTGCGCGAGCTCGTGGGCGATCACGCCGCGCAGCTCGTCCTCGCTCAGGCGGGTCATGATGCCCGCCGTCACCGCGACCGCCGAGTTCTTCGGGTTGCGGCCGGTCGCGAACGCGTTCGGCTGCTCCTGCGGGATCACGTAGAGCCGCGGCATCGGCAGGTCCGCGCGCGTGGTGAGCTCGCGGACCATCTGGTAGAGCCGCGGCGCCTCCGCCTCGGACACGGGCCGGGCGCCGCTCATCCGCAGGGCGAGCTTGTCGCTGAACCAGTAGGCGCCCATGTTGAAGATGGCCGCCATGATCAGGAACATCAGCGCCGTGCTCGAGCCGCCGATCAGCGCGCCGATGACCACGAACAGGCCGGTCAGCGTCGCGAGCAGCAGCGTCGTGCGCAGCCCCGCGGCGAAGTTGCTTTGACGGGTGGTGGTCATGCCTTCTTTTTCGTCTCCTTCTGGGTCCCGAATCTGACGAGTTCGGAACGTCACAACTAACCGTAGCCACCTGCTTGCGGCCCGTGTCCATCTTCCCAGACCCTCCCCCCAGGCCTATAGGGGCCAGCCCCTAATCGGCCTGAGGGGCACTCCCGAAAGCCCGGCCGCTGCCGATAATCAACACATGAGGCACCGCCGGACGCTGCTTACGCAGGTGCTCGTCGTGAACCTGCTGCTCGTGGTCGCCGCCGTGATCGCGGCGAGCCTCGCGACGAACCCGGAGATCGACCTCGCCGAGAACCCCGCGCAGGGCATGGTCCTCGGCCTCGCGGTCTCGCTCACCGTGCTCGTGAACGTGTTCTTGCTCCAGCGCCGCTTCCGGCCGCTCGAGCGGCTGGTCGACCAGATGGAGCGCGCCGACCTCAGCCGCCCCGGGGCGAACCTCCGCGACCACGAGGACGTCGGCGGCCCGGAGGAGGTGGTGCGCCTGCAGACGACGTTCCGGCGGATGCTCGAGCGCCTCGAGGCCGAGCGCCGGCGCGCCTCGAGCGCCGCGCTCGCCGCGCAGGAGGAGGAGCGCGCCCGCGTCGCGCGCGACCTGCACGACGAGGTCAACCAGTCGCTCACCGGGCTGCTCCTGCGGCTCGAGGCGGTGCGCGAGCACGCCCCGCCCGAGCTCGCCGCGGAGATCGCCGAGACCAAGCGGCTCGCGAACGCGGCGATGGAGGAGCTGCTCACGCTCGCCCGCCAGCTCCGCCCCACCGCGCTCGACGACCTGGGGCTCAAGGCCGCGGTCGCGGGCACCGTGGACGAGCTCGCCCGGCGCACCGGGGTGAACGCCACCTTCGAGGGCGAGGGGTCGTTCCAGGACGTGCCCGCCGACGCCCAGCTCGTCGTCTACCGCGTCGCGCAGGAGGCGCTCACCAACGCCCAGCGCCACGCCGACGCCGAGCACGTGCGCGTCGAGCTCAAGCGCCTGGACGGGGCGATCGCGCTCACCGTGAGCGACGACGGCCGCGGCTTCACCTTCGACCAGGCCGACAAGGGGCTCGGGATCGGCGGGATGCGCGAGCGCGCCCTGCTCGTGGGCGGCGAGTTGCGCATCGAGTCGCGCCCGGGCGTGGGCACAAGGGTTCTGCTGATCGTGCCGATAGGGAATGGTGATGACCAGCGCGATCCAGACACCACCGGCAACGCAGTCCCCCAACACGCAGGCGAAGGGGCGTGAGCGTCCGTTGCGCGTCGTGATCGCCGACGACCACGGGATCGTCCGCTCGGGCGTGCGGATGCTGCTCGAGCGGCAGCCCGACATCGAGGTCGTCGGCGAGGCGTCCGACGGCGCCGAGGCCCGCGACCTGGCGATCCGCGAGCGGCCCGACCTCGCGATCCTCGACGTGAAGATGCCCAAGCTCACCGGGCTGCAGGCGACGCGCGAGATCCGCGAGCACGCCCCCGAGGTCGCCGTCCTGATCCTCTCCATGTACGACGACGAGCGCTACCTGTTCGAGGCGCTCAAGGCCGGCGCCTCCGGCTACGTCCTCAAGGCGCAGGCCGACGAGGATTTGATGGCCGCCGTGCGCGCGATCGAGAAGGGCGAGCCCTTCCTCACCCCCGCCGCGCAGCAGGCCCTGATCAAGGACGTGCTCGGCCAGGGCTCGCCGCGCTCGGACGAGCTGACCCCGCGCGAGCAGGAGGTCGTGAAGCTCGTCGCCGAGGCGCACACCAACAAGGAGATCGCGGAGATCCTCCACCTCTCCGAGAAGACGGTGGAGAACCACCGCTCGAACGCGATGCGCAAGCTCGGCATGCGCGACCGCGTGGAGCTCGTGCGCTACGCGATCCGGCGGGGGTTGATCGAGCCGTAGGGCGAAAGCG
>Ga0207864_1001338_pt1 | contig 27603 bp, 23 predicted proteins | sample HigsolmetaAR202D_FD_184834 | JGI IMG/M metagenome (GOLD analysis project Ga0207864, IMG submission 184834) | Ionic liquid and high solid enriched microbial communities from the Joint BioEnergy Institute, USA - AR20-2-D (SPAdes) (version 2) ... | reverse complement strand
CGCGGCGAGAGCAGGGTCGGCAGGCCGAGCGCCAGCGCCGCGTGGGCGCTCTCCAGCGCCGCCATGCCGCCGTGGCCGTAGGCGGTCGCCGAGCCGATGATCCCCGGCCCCGGCCCGACCAGGACCGCGTCCCAGCCGAGCCGGTTGACGGCGGCGTCGATCGCCCCCACCACGCTCAGCGCCTCGTGCTCGCCGCCGTAGGCGGGCGCCGCGGTGACGTGGCCGCAGAGCAGCCCGCGCCGCCGCAGCTCGGCCACGTCGCGCGACAGCGATCCCGGCAGCGCCCCGCCCGCCGTCTGCACGTACCCGACCCGCAGCCCCGGGCGCGCCCGCGCCGCCGCCCATGCGGCCGGCGCCAGGTGGCCGTGCAGCGGCAGCACCGCGACCGGCGCCGCGCGCCGCTCGGCGGCCTCCCCCACGCGGCGCTCCACCGGCTCCACCGCGTGCTGCAGGGAGGTGTAGTTGAGCTTCATCACGTGCGGCTCGCCCTCCCCCGCCGCGGGCGCGCCGAGGGACGAGAGGTTGGCGTGGACGACGTCGAAGCCGCCCGAGCCGAGGCCGAGGTCGAGCGCGGCGACGTTGACCAGCACCTCGTCGCCCTCGCGCACCTCCCCCACCAGCGCCTCGTCGGCCCAGGCGGGCCGCCGCTCGCCGTCGACCTCCACCAGCAGCGGGTCGGCGCTCACCACCACGCCGCGGCGCAGCCTCAGCGCCCCGGCCATCAGCCGCCGTCGGTCCCCGCCGCGGCGGCGGTGACGATCCGCTCGCAGACCTCGACCATCCGCTCCAGGTCCCGGGCAGCGACCGCCTCCCGGGAGGTGTGGACGTGCTCGGTGCCGTTCGCCAGCAGCACGCAATCGAAGCCGGCCAGCCGCAGCGCGTTGACGTCGCTGCCGCCGCCGACCGCGACCCGGCGCGGCTCCAGGCCGGCCGCCCGCAGCCCCGCCTCGGCCAGCGCCAGCGCGGGCGAGGCGGAGGGCAGCTCGTAGCCGCGGAACAGCTCCTCGATCCGCACGTCGACGTCGCAGCCGTGCTCGCTCGCACCCCAGGCGCAGGCGTCGGCGATCTCCGCCGCCACCGCGGCGGCCCGGTCGGCGTCGAGGCTGCGCGCCTCGGCCTCGATCGAGCACCGCCCGGGGACCACGTTGCCCGCCGTGCCGCCCTCGATCCGCCCCACGTTGGCGGTCGTGCCCTCGTCCAGCCGCCCCAGCTCCATCCGCTCGATCGCCGCCGCGGCGGCCGCGATCGCGCTCGCGCCCGCCTCCGGCCGCACCCCGGCGTGCGCCTCGACGCCGGTGAACTCGGCCTCGACCTGCTGCTGGGTCGGGGTCCGCACCACGACCTCGCCCACCGGCCCCGCGTGGTCGAGCACGAACCCGGCCCGCGAGCGCAGGCGGCCGACGTCGAACGCCTTCGCGCCGCGCAGGCCGCGCTCCTCGGCGACCGTGAACAGCAGCTCCACCCCGAGCGGCGCCTCCCCTTCCGCCAGCCGCGCCGCCAGCTCCATGAACACCGCCACCGCCGCCTTGTTGTCGGCACCGAGGATCGTCTCGCCGCGGCTGCGGAAGACGCCCTCCTCCTCGACCACCTCGACCCGGCCGTCGTGCGGGACGGTGTCCAGGTGGGCGCAGAACATCACCCACCCCTCGCCGCGCCCCGGCAGCCGCGCCAGCAGGTTGCCGGCCCCCGCCCGGGCCGGCCCGGCGGCGTCGTCCTCCTCCACCTCCAGGCCGAGCGCGCACAGCTCGGCCGCCACCGCGTCGGCGACCTCGCGCTCCTCCCCGGTCGGGCTGCGGATCTCGCAGAGGCGGACGAACGTCTCGTGCAGGCGCGAACCCATGCCGGGCAGGCTAGCCGCCCCGGCCGCGCGCGGCGCGGCTCAGCCCCCGCGGCGGGCGCCGAGGTCCCCGGCCGGGGCCTCGGCCGACGCCTCGCCCTCGCCGTCCCCCCGTGCCCGCTCGCCCGCCCGGGCGACCGCGGCGCCGACGAAGTCGCGGAACAGCGGCTCGGGCCGGTTGGGCCGCGAGTTGAACTCAGGGTGGAACTGGGAGGCGACGAAGAACGGGTGGTCGGGCAGCTCGATCATCTCCACCAGCCGCTCGTCCGGCGAGGTGCCACCGCAGACCAGGCCCGCGTCTTCGAGCCGGCGGCGCAGCTGGTTGTTGACCTCGTAGCGGTGCCGGTGGCGCTTGTAGATCACCGCCTCGCCGAAGATCTCCCGCGCCCGCGTGCCCTCGTGCAGCTTCACCGGGTCGGCGCCGAGCCGCATCGTGCCGCCCATGTCGGAGACCTCCTTCTGCTCCGGCAGCAGATCGACCACCGGGTACGGGGTCTCGGGGTCGAACTCGGCCGAGTTGGCGCCCTCCATCCCGCACACCGAGCGCGCGAACTCGACCACCGCGATCTGCATCCCGAGGCAGATCCCAAGGTACGGCACGCCGCACTCGCGCGCGATCCGCGCCGCCTGCACCTTGCCCTCGATGCCGCGCTCGCCGAACCCGCCCGGGATCAGGATGCCGTCCACGCCCTCCAGCGCCTCCGGGTCGAAGTTCTCCGAGTCGACCAGCTCGACGTCGACGTTGACCCCGTGGTGGAAGCCGCCGTGCTCCAGCGCCTCGATCACCGACTTGTAGGCGTCGGCGAGCTGCACGTACTTGCCGACGATCGCGATCCGCACCCGGCCCGTCGCCGAGTCGGCGCGGCGCACCATCTCTTCCCACTCGGCCAGGTCCGGCGGCGGCGCCTCGATCCCGAAGTGGTCGAGCACCAGGTCGTCGACCCCCTCGGCCCGGAAGACGAGCGGCACCTTGTAGATGTTGTCGACGTCGTGGGCGGAGATCACGCCTTCGACCGGCAGGCTGGCGAAGAGCGCGATCTTGGCCCGGATGTCGCGGTCCAGCCGTCCTTCGGAGCGGCAGACCAGGGCGTGCGGCTGGATCCCGATCCGGCGCAGCTCGTTGACCGAGTGCTGGGTCGGCTTCGTCTTCAGCTCCCCCGCGTGGCCGACGTACGGCACCAGGGTCAGGTGGACGAACATCGCCCGCTTCGGCCCCAGGTCCGTGTAGAGCTGGCGGATCGCCTCCAGGAACGGCAGCGACTCGATGTCGCCGACCGTGCCGCCGATCTCGGTGATCACGAAGTCGACCGCCTGCGACTCGGCGACGATCAGGATGCGCTGCTTGATCTCGTTGGTGATGTGGGGGATCACCTGCACCGTGGCGCCGAGGTAGTCGCCGCGACGCTCGCGCCGGATCACCGAGTTGTAGACGGCGCCGGCGGTGACGTTCGAGGAGCGCGAGGTGTTCTCGTCCGTGAAGCGCTCGTAGTGGCCGAGGTCGAGGTCGGTCTCCGCCCCGTCCTCGGTCACGAACACCTCGCCGTGCTGGAAGGGGCTCATCGTCCCCGGGTCGACGTTGATGTAGGGGTCGAACTTCTGCAGCTGGACCCGGAAGCCGCGCGAGACGAGCAGGCGGCCGATCGAGGCTGCGGCGATCCCCTTGCCGAGCGCCGAGACGACCCCGCCGGTGACGAAGATGAAGCGGGTGTCGCCAGTCGGGGCAGCCGTCATGCTCTGCCGAGCGAGTCTAGCCAGCGCAGAGGAGGGAACTTCTCGATCGCGGCCGAGATCGAGCGCAGCTCGCCGTAGACGGTGAGCGCGGCGACCGCGGCCAGCGCCACCAGGCGCGCCTCGCCGCCCAGCGCGCTCAGCAGCCAGACGCCGCCGATCGCGCCGATCAGGTTGGAGCCCGTGTCGCCCAGCATCGCCCGCTCGCGCAGCGTCAGCCACGCCCCCACCGCGACCGGTCCGACGAAGATCCCCAGCAGCTCCAGCGGCGCCGCCGTCCAGGCGCCCAGGCACAGCCCGGCGCCCAGCAGCGCCAGCCCCTTCTCCGCCCGCCCGGGCCGCAGGTCGAGCAGGTTGAAGAGGTTGGTGGCGAGGACCAGCAGCGCCACGTCGGCGAGGTAGCGCCACTCCTCGAGGCCGCGGCCGGAGACCGCGTAGGCCGCGAGCGCCAGTGCCCCCACCGCCTTGATCGCCCCGGTCGACAGCCGCCCGGCGCGCAGCGCCCGCCAGTGGCCGCGCCAGCCGCGCGGCGTCCCCGCCGCCTCGCCCCGCCCCAGCGAGTCGTCGAGGAAGCCGAGGAAGGCGACCCCGAGCAGGTACGGCATCCAGCGCCGCAGCTCCGGGTCCAGCAAGTCGAGGTCGGCGCGGTCGTCGAGGAAGGCGAGCGGCGCCAGGGCTACCAGCGAGGCGGTCGCCAGCACCGCCCCGAGTGGGAAGGCGAGCGGCTCGCCGCGGTAGTTCGGGCGCACCAGGCCCGCGTCCCGCAGCCCCCGCGCCCCCGCCGGGACGACCAGCAGCGCGACCGCGACCGCCAGCGGCAGCCCCACCCAGGCGACCGCTCAGCCCCCCTCGATCAGCAGGTCCGGCAGCAGCCGGTCGGCGCTGCCCTTGATCCCGAAGCTGCCCTCGGCGCCGAGCATCGCGAAGACCAGGGCCAGCTTGCCGGCGGTCTGGTCGATCGAGTCGACGCTGGAAAGGTCGTTGCCCTGGAAGAAGGCGATCGAGGACGGTTCGGTGGTCGAGCTCTCGATCCCCACCGCGGCGGTGCGGGTGCCGTTGATCCCGCGCAGCAGCGCCGCCTCGAACTGGTTCGCCCGCGCCCGCTGCACCGGCCCCATGTCCTGCGGCTGCGCCCGCACCACGATCACCCCGTCGAGGGCGCCGAAGGTGCCGCTGGCGCGCGAGAACAGCCGCCCCCGCACCACGTCGGGCAGCTTGCCGCCGATCACCAGCTGGCGCCCCAGCCCGGTGCCCAGCGCGGTCAGCGTTTCCGGGTTGGTGCGCAGGTCGGCGAAGCGGGTCCTTTCCAGCTCCGCGGCAAGCCCGGCGAGGTCGACCGGCTCGCGCACCACGCCCACGCCGACCAGGCGCGCCCCGGTCGGCGCCAACGCCTCCTCGACCGCGTCGGTCATCCCGGCCGGCAGCCCGCCCATGGCGACGATCGCGAACCGCCGCCCGTCCAGCTTGTCGCGGGTCAGCACCGGGTAGACGCGCTCCGCGAACTCGTTCGCCCGCGCCAGTTCGGCCCGCAGCTCTTGCGCCTGGCTGCGCGCGTCCTGCAGGTTGCCCGCCAGGCTGTGCTCGAGGTCGCGGCGGGTGTCGGTGAGCGCGTCGCCGCCGAACTCGGCCCCGATCAGGATCCCGACCGCGAGGGCGAGGAAGACGGCGAGCAGCGAGGTGGCGTGGTAGCGCGCGCTGTAGCCCATCGGCGAGCGAAGGCTAGCCCGTTCCCGCCGCTGCCCCTAGATCCCGAGCCAGATCCGCACCTTCAGCCACAGCAGCTCGGCGAGGTCGCCGAGCGCCGGCGAGGTGATGACGAGGATCGTCAGCAGGATCACGAAGGCGATCCCGAACAGCCCTGCCGGCCCGAGCGCCGAGCTGGGCCGGTACAGCCGGCTCACCCCCTTGGCGTCGACCAGGCGCTCGCCGATCCGCAGCCGGGTGAGGAAGGTCGAGGACATGCCGCCGCGCTTGCGGTCCAGGAACTCGATCAGGTTGAAGTGGGCGCCGACGCTGACGATCAGCGCCGCCCCCTTCTCGTAGGCCATCAGCATCGCCACGTCCTCGCTGGTGCCGGCGGCGGGGACGACGGTGTGGGTCAGCCCCGCCTGCACGAGCCGCTCGCGGCCCGGCGCGCGGCCGTCCGGGTAGGCGTGGACGATCAGCTCCGCCCCGCAGCGCAGCGCCTCGTCGGAGGCGGAGTCCATGTCGCCGAAGATCACGTCCGGGCGCAGGCCCGCTTCCAGCACGCCGTCGGCGCCACCGTCGACGGCGACGATCAGCGGCCGCACGTCGCGGATGTAGGCGCGCAGCGCTTTCAGGTCGCGGCGGTGCCGTTCGCCGCGCACCACGATCAACACGTGTCGGTCGCGGAACGAGGCCTTGGTGGGCGGGAAGTCGATCGCGCCGGCCAGCAGGTCGGTCTCCTGGCGCACGTGCGCGACCGTGTTCTCGGCGAACTCGGCCAGCGCCTCGTCGATCCGCGCCCGCTGCTCGGCCAGCTGGCGCTCCAGCTCCGCCTCGCGCAGCACCTCGCCGCGCAGCACCTCTTCCCCCGCTACCGAGACGACGCCGTCGGCGTCGACCGTCACCTCGTCGCCCTCCTCGATCAGCTCGAACAGGCCGGCGCCGGGGGCGTCGACGAGGCGCACCCCGGCCTGGACCAGCATCAGCGGCCCGGTGTTCGGGTAGCGCCCGTTGGTCGAGGGGGCGGCGTTGAGGACCGCGGCGACCTCGGCCTCGATCAGCTCCTCGGCCGCGATGCGGTCGATGTTGAGGTGGTCGATCACCGCCACCTCGCCCGGTCGCAGCCGCTTGACGAGGTGCTTGGTGCGCTCGCCGAGCCGCGCCGTGCCGGTGACCGGCGCGTCCGGACGGGCGCCGTTGCGGCGCCCGAGCAGGACCGGGAAGCGTCGGCGGGCTGGGGTGGCCACGGCGCCAGCCTAGGCGACGCGGCGGCCGCCGGGCAAGCGTCGACGGCGCGCGGGACCGGACGCGGGGGCGGCGGCGCGGGCGCTCAGGCGGCGGCGAGCAGCTCGCGGGCGTGCCGCGTCGCCGCCTCGTCGGCGCTGCCGCCCCCGAGCATGCGCCGGATCTCGTCCACCACGCCCTCGCCCTCCAGCCGCTCGACCGTGGCGCGGGCGGCGCCGCCGTCCACCTCCTTGCGGAGCCGGAAGTGGGTGTCGGCCAGCGAGGCGACCTGCGGCAGGTGGGTGATGCAGATCACCTGCCGCTCGCGCCCCAGCGCCCGCAGCCGCTCGCCGACCGCGCGCGCCGTGTTGCCGCCGATCCCGGCGTCGATCTCGTCGAAGACCATCGTCGGCGCGCTCGCCGCCGCGCCCAGGCCGCTCAGCGCCAGCATCACCCGCGACAGCTCGCCGCCGGAGGCCGCCTCGCGCAGCGGCGCCGCCTCGATGCCCGGGTTCGGCGCCATCCGCAGCTCGACCGTCTCGGCGCCGGAGGGCCCCCAGCCGTCCGGGTGCGGCTCCAGCACGACCTCCAGGCTCGCCCCCTCCATCGCCAGCGCGGCCAGCTCCTCGGCGACCCGCCGCTGCAGGGGCTCCGCCGCCGCGGCGCGCCCGGCGCTCAGCCGCTCGCCCAGCTCCCGGCGCCGCCGCTCGGCCGCCGCCAGCGCCGCCTCGGCCTCCGCGCAGCGCTCCTCGGCGCTCTCCAGGCGCGCGATCTCCTCCCGGCAGCGCTCGGCGTGGGCCAGCACCGCCTCGACGCTGCCGCCGTGCTTGCGCTCGAGCCGGTCGATCGCCTCCAGCCGCTCCTCGACCGCGGCCAGCGCCGCCGGGTCGGCCTCGATCCCCTCCGCGTAGTCGCGCAACTCCGAGCCGGCGTCGGCCACCTCGACCGCCAGCGAGGCGATCCGGGCGGCGATCGCGTCCAGGCCCGCGTCCCGGCCGGCCGCGGCGCGCAGCAGCTCCTCGGCCCGCGCCAGCGCCGCCGCCGCGCCCCCGGCCCCGTCCTCCTCGGCGCCGGCCAGCCCGGCGTGGGCGGCGGCCGCCGCCTCGCGCAGCGCCTCGGCGTGGCGCAGCCGCTCCCGCTCGGCGGCGAGCGCTTCGCGCTCCTGCGGGTCCGGCGCCACCTCCTCGATCTCGCGCAGCTCGTAGCGGTAGAGGTCGAGGTCGCGCTCGCGCGAGCCTTCGCGCTCGCGCAGATCGGCCAACTCGGCGGCGAGGCGGCCGCACTCGCGGTGCGCCTCGCGGTAGCGCTCGCGCAGCGCCAGGTGCTCGGGGCCGGCGAAGCCGTCGAGGATCTCCAGCTGCGCGGAGGCGATCGTCAGCCGCCGGTGCTCGTGCTGGCCGTAGAAGGCGAGCAGGCGCGAGCCGAGCAGCCGCAGGTCGGCGGCGGTGGCGGCGCGACCGGCGACGAAGGCGCTGGTCCGACCGCTTGCCGAGACGCGGCGCCCCAGCACGACCTCCTCGGCTCCCTCCGGCAGCCGCTCGGCCAGCTCCGCCAGCTCCGGCTCCTCCAGCAAGCCGGGCGGCAGGTCGAAGACGCCCTCCACCCAGGCCTCCGGCGCGCCGGGCCGGACGATCCCGCTGCGCGCCTTGCCGCCCATCAGCAGGTCGAGCGAGTGGGCGAGCACGGTCTTGCCGGCGCCGGTCTCGCCGGTGATCGCGTTCAGGCCGGCCCCCAGCCGCAGCTCCGCGCGCTCGATCAGCAGCAGGCTCTCGATCCGCAGTTCACGCAGCATGCGGCCTGTGTTAGCAGCGGGGGCGGATCGATCCGCGGCGAAATCGCGCACGTTGCGGGCGCCCGGGCACCGGCGACCTCTCGCGTGTGAGGCGAGCGCTCCGCCGTCGAGCTGCGCGCGCGGGGGGCCGCGGGCCGCCCTCCCGCTCAGACCGCGAGGTGGCCGAACTTCTCCCGGATCCGCTGGTAGAAGCTGCTGCCCGGCAGCTGCGCCAGGCGGCCCACGCCCTCGCGGAAGCTGACCTCCAGTTCGTCGCCCGGGCCCAGGCCGGCCAGCCGCTCGCCGTCCAGCGCCACGTCGACCGGCGCCCCGCCGGCGGCCGCGTTGGCCACGTGCAGGACGTCGTCGGGGGCGACGACCAGCGCCCTGGCGGTCAGCGAGTGCGGGGCGATGTAGCTGACCACGTACCCCTTCACGCCCCAGGCGAGGATCGGTCCGTGGTTGGCGAGGTTGTAGCCGGTGGACCCGGCCGGGGTGGCGGCGACGAGGCCATCGCAGCGCACGTGGCCGACCTCCTCGCCGGCGATCTTGTAGGCCAGCTCCGCGACCCGGTCCTGGGGGCGGCGGGCGAGGGTCACGTCGTTGAGCCCGATCGCGGTCCGGCCGCCGACCGAGACCTCCAGCCCCGGCATCTCGATCGTCTCGATCTCGCCCGCGAAGGCGCGCGCGATCCCGGCCGCCGCTTCGCCGCGCTCGACCGCGGCGAGGAAGCCGACGGTGCCGAAGTTGACCGCGAAGACCGGCACCCCGGTGCCGGCGTGGCGGCGCAGGGCGTGCAGGATCGAGCCGTCGCCGCCGAGGACCAGGCAGAGGTCGGGCGCCTCGTCCCGCGCGGCCGGCTCGACGCCCCGCGCGGCGTCGCCATGCTTGGCGATCTCGGCCTCGTCGGCGACCAGGCGCCAGCCCGACTCGCGGGCGAGGGAAGCGGCCAGCGCCACCGCCTCGCTGGCGGCGTCGGGGTGCGAGTGGGTGATCAGGGACGCGGTCTTCATCTCCCCTTCTTGCGCCGTCGGGCGGCCGCCTCCTCCCCGGCCGCGTCGGCGGCGGCGATCGCCGCCTCGAGGTCGTCGAGCTGCGGGCCGTCGCCGCCGCAGTGGACGAAGGTCTCCAGGTTGCCTTTCGGGCCGGGCAGCCCCGAGGGGGCGAAGCCCCGCACCGCCAGGCCCAGCTCGCGCGCCGCGAGCGCCACGCGCAGCACCGCCTCGCGGCGGTCGGCAGGGTCGCGCACCACGCCGCGGCCGACCCGCTCGCGCCCCAGCTCGAACTGCGGCTTGACCATCGCCAGCGCCTCGCCCCCCGGCGCCAGGCAGGCGGCGACGGCGGCCAGGACCTTGGTGAGGGAGATGAAAGAGACGTCGATCGTCGCCAGCTCGGGCGCGAACGGCAGCTCGTCGGGCCGCAGGTCGCGCGCGTTGCGGCGCTCGATCACGGTCACGCGCGGGTCGTCGCGCAGCCGCGCGGCGAGCTGGCCGTAGGCGACGTCGACGGCGGCGACGCGGGCGGCGCCGCGCTGCAGCAGGCAGTCGGTGAAGCCGCCGGTGGAGGCGCCGACGTCGAGGCAGTCGCGACCGGCGACCTCGATCCCGAGCGCCCGCAGGGCGTTGTCGAGCTTGACGCCGCCGCGCGAGACGAAGCGCGGGCCGGGGTCGACGATCAGCTCCGCCTCGGGGTCGACGAGCTGGCTGGGGCGCAAGGCGATCGGGCCGTCGGGGCCGACCCGCACTTCCCCCGCCCGCACCGCGCCCGCCGCGGCGCTCCGCGAGGGGAACAGCCCGCGGTCGGCCAAAACCGCGTCTATCCGGGCCTTTCTCACCGCCGAAACGCTACCTGCGGCGCTTCGGCCTGGACGTTTATCCGATCCTTAGGCGGAGTTGCGACGATTTGCGCGCAGCGGTCGATCAAGGAGGTTGCAGATCGCCCGATACCGGGGAGAGGAGAGCGGAAAGACGGCGAAATCCCCCCTTTTGCGGGGGCTCTGTGATCGCCCTCACACACATATCGCACGTATGTTCGTACGCTGATCGCGGATTCGTTGGAGCGAACGACAGGAGCGGATTGAAAAGACTTTCTGGCTGAGTCCGGCGTCGAATCAACGCCCCCGCTGCTTCCCACAGCGGGCGCACCTCGACTGAAACAGGGCTCGCCTACCTCTCACGGATCCACACACATATATAGAGATAAATATCTCTCCTCCCTGTAGTAACCCCAGAAGCGCCCCGTCTCCCCAGGCGGGGCGTTTTCTGTTGCCCGACCCCAGAAGCGCCCCGTCTCCCCAGGCGCGGCGTTTCCTGTTGCCCCAACCGTCCCGCCGCCCCGCCGCCCCACGCGCGGGTCCCGGCCCCTAATGACGCTTGCGGCTCCTAATGACGCTTGTAGCCCTCTGGGCTACAAACCGCAACCGCTCCGCCCGGTGTCCCACCCCCCCTCACGCTTGTCGCCCTCTGGGCTACAAACCGCAACCTAGGGCTGCCCAACCGGGGCCGGGCGGGCGGTGGCGGCTCGTGCGTGGGCGGGTCCCCGCGCGGTCAGGAGGCGACGTAGGCGGCGAGGTGCTCGCCGGTCAGGGTCGACTTGGAGGCGACGAGGTCGGCCGGAGTGCCCTCGAAGACGACGCGGCCGCCCTCGCTGCCGGCGCCGGGGCCGAGGTCGATGATCCAGTCGGCGTGGGCCATCACGGCCTGGTTGTGCTCGATCACGATCACCGACTTGCCGTCGTCGACGAGGCGGTCCAGGAGGCCGAGGAGCTGCTCGACGTCGGCGAGATGCAATCCGGTGGTCGGCTCGTCGAGGACGTAGATGCCGCCCTCTTCCCCCATCTGCGCGGCCAGCTTGAGCCGCTGCCGCTCGCCCCCCGAGAGCGTCGTCAGCGGCTGGCCGAGCCGCAGGTACCCGAGGCCGACGTCCGCCAGCCGGGCGAGGATCTTCACCGCCGCCGGAGTGCGCGCCTCCTCCTCGGCGAAGAACTCCGCCGCCTCGTCGACGCTCATCTCCAGCACCTCGGCGATGTCGCGCCCGCCCAGCCGGTGCTCCAGCACCGAGGCGTCGAAGCGCCGCCCCTCACACTCCTCGCAGGGGGTGGCGACGCCGGCCATCATCCCCAGGTCCGCGTAGACCACCCCGGCGCCCTTGCAGCTCGGGCACGCCCCGTCGGAGTTGGGGCTGAAGAGGCTCGGCTTGACCCCGTTGGCTTTCGCGAACGCCTTGCGGATGCGGTCCAGCAGCCCCGTGTAGGTGGCCGGGTTGCTGCGCCGCGAGCCACGGATCGGGGCCTGGTCGATCAGCACCACGCCCTCGCGCCCCGCCACCGAGCCCTCGATCAGCGAGCTCTTGCCCGACCCCGCGACCCCGGTGACGACCACCAGCACCCCGAGCGGGATGTCGACGTCGACGTCGCGCAGGTTGTTGGCGTCGGCGCCGCGCACCTCCAGCGCCCCGCTCGGCTCCCGCACCTCAGCCTTCAGGGCGGCGCGGTAGCCGAGGTGGCGCCCGGTCGGCGTCGCGGCGCGCCGCAACTCCTCGGGCGTCCCGGTGAACACCACCTCCCCGCCCGCCGCGCCCGCCCCCGGGCCGAGGTCGACGACGTGGTCGGCGACGGCGATCACCTCCGGCTCGTGCTCGATCACCAGCACGGTGTTGCCCTTGTCGCGCAGCCGCAGCAGCAGGCGGTTCATCCGCTCGACGTCGTGCGGGTGCAGGCCGGCGGTGGGCTCGTCGAAGACGTAGGTGACGTCGGTGAGCGAGGAGCCGAGGTGGCGGACCATCTTCGCCCGCTGCGCCTCGCCCCCGGAGAGGCTGCCGGCCGGGCGGTCCAGCGACAGGTACCCGAGCCCGATCTCGACGAACGAGTCGAGGGTCTCGCGCAGCGCCGTCGTCAGCGGCTCCAGCGCGGGCGCGTCGATCCTCGCCACCCACTCGGCCAGCTCGCTGACCTGCATCGCGCAGGCGTCGGCGATGCTCTTGCCGTCGATCTTCGACGACCGCGCCTCGGCGCTGAGCCGCGTGCCCTCGCACTCCGGGCAGGTGGTGAACGTGATCACCCGCTCGACGAAGGAGCGCACGTGCGGCTGCATCGCCTCTGGGTCCTTGCTCAGCATCGAGCGGCGGATCTGAGGGATCAGCCCCTGATAGGTGAGGTTGACCCCGTCGACCTTGATCTTGGTCGGCTCCTTGTGGAGCAGGTCGCGCAGCTCGCGCTTGCTGAACTTGCGGATCGGCTTGTCGGGGTCGAAGAAGCCGCAGCCGCGGAAGATGCGCCCGTACCAGCCCTCCATGCTGTAGCCGGGAACCTTCAGCGCGCCCTCGTTGAGCGACTTGTCCTCGTCGTAGAGCTCGGTGAGGTCGAAGTCGGTGACCGTCCCCCTCCCCTCGCAGTTGGTGCACATGCCGCCGGTGCGGGAGAAGGCGACCCGCTCGGCCTCGCCGCCCCCCTTCCTGATCACGCCCTTCGCCTCGACCGAGGCGACGTTGAAGGAGAAGGCCTGCGGGGAGCCGATCCGCGGCTCGCCGAGGCGGCTGAAGAGGATGCGCAGCATCGCGTTGGCGTCGGTGGCGGTGCCGACGGTGGAGCGCGGGTCGGCGGCAAGTCGCTCCTGGTCGACGACGATCGCCGTCGTCAGGCCCTCGAGCAGGTCGGCGTCGGGGCGCGGGACGTGCGGCATGAAGCCCTGGACGAAGGCGCTGTGGGTCTCGTTGAGCAGCCGCTGCGACTCGGCGGCGATCGTGCCGAGGACCAGCGAGCTCTTGCCGGAGCCGGAGACGCCGGTGAACACGGTCAGGCGCCGCTTCGGGATCTCCACCTCGACCCCCTTGAGGTTGTTGACCCGCGCGTTGACGACGCGGATCGCGTCGTGGGCGTCGGCGCCGGGAGTCATCGCTGCGGCCGGGGGTCGGCGGGGGCGTCCGCCGGCGGGCGGCCGTCGCGCTCCTCGGCGACGATCCGCAGCAGGATGCGCGGAACCTGCTCCCGCTCCTCCGGCGGCATCGTCGCGATCTCCAGCCCCAGCTGGTCCTCTTTCTGCGCGGTGGGGTTGGCGCGTAGCTCGGCGACCATCCGCCGCACGCGCTCCTCGACCGGATCCGCCATCGGCGCCAGTCTGCCACGCCGCCTCCCTGCGTGCCCCCGACTCCCTGCGTGCCCCGGCCTCCCTGCGTGCCCCGGGATGTGACCGGACCGCGCCCCCGTCGCGCCCCCCGGCATGTGGTTGAGCTTCGTTCCGCTGGGCGCCACCAAGCTCAACCACCAGGCCGCTGCCGCCGCTGCGGTTGAGGTTCGTTGCGACATGCGGGACGAAGCTCAACCACAAAGGCGTGGTTGAGGTTCGTTGCACCGGGCGCCACCAAGCTCAACCACCGGGCCGCTGCCGCCGGTGCGGTTGAGGCTCGTTGCGCTTCGCGGTGCGAAGCTCAACCGCTCGGAAAGGCGAGGCGCGGAAGGTCGGGAGCGCTCTGCCGGCAGACGCGGCGCGGGAGAGAGAAGAGGGAGGCGCTCGGTGCGGCGGGGTTAGAAGCGCGGCGGGGGCCCCTCCTCCCGGGCGGCCATGGAGCCGTAGTCGGACCCGGGGGCCCCCGACCGGCCCCCGGGACCCCGACCGGCTCCGGACGCGCCTCGCGGCCCGGGTCGCGTCGCGCCGGGCCGCGAGAAGTCCGTTCCCCTTACGGACCCACAATAGAGATACGCATCTCTCCTCCCTGTGGTGACCCCCAGAAGCGCGGCTTGCGCCCGCTCCGTTCGCATCACCGGAGAGACAGCGGCAGGCTATTCGATCGCGACGATCGGCGCAATCCCCATTATCGATTAGCCGCCGGGACGCGCGCGACGCGGGTCCCGGCGCGCCCGCGCGGCTCAGCCCAGGACCGGCTGCGCCGACGGGGCCGCCGCCAGCACCCGCTCGGCCACCGACTCGCCGGTCAGCCCGACCTCGGCCCGCAGCAGGCCCGGCTTGCCGTGGGTGACGAAGCGGTCCGGCAGCCCGATCCGCAGCACCCGCGCCCGCTCCGCCGGCGACTCGGCGAAGGCGTCCTCCAGGTGCTCCAGCACCGCCGAGCCGAAGCCGCCCGGCAGCGCGTTCTCCTCGATCGTCACCAGCAGCTCGTGCTCGCGCGCCAGGCGCGTCGCCAGCTCGCCGTCAAGCGGCTTCGCGAAGCGCCCGTCGGCGACCGTCACCCGCAGCCCGTGCCCGGCCAGCACGCGCGCCGCGTCGAGCGCCACGGCGACGCCGTACCCGTAGCCGAGCAGCGCCACGCGCTCGCCCTCCTGCAGAACCTCGCCGGTGCCGATCGGGATCGCCCGCGGCTCGTCCGGCAGCTCCACCCCCTCCGCCGCCCCGCGCGGGTAGCGCAGCGCCGCCGGGCCCTCGTGCTCGATCGCCGTGCGCAGCATGTGGACCAGCATCGCCTCGTCGCGCGGCGCCATCACGACCACGTTCGGGATCGGCCTGAAGTAGGAGACGTCGAAGGCGCCGTGGTGCGTCGGGCCGTCGTCGCCGACCAGCCCGGCGCGGTCCATCGCGAAGGTGACGTCGAGCCCCTGCAGGCAGACGTCGTGGACGATCTGGTCGAAGGCGCGCTGGAGGAAGGTCGAGTAGATCGCGCAGACCGGCTTCGCCCCCTCCAGCGCCAGGCCGCAGGCGAGCAGGACCGCGTTCTGCTCCGCGATCCCCACGTCGTAGTACTGGTCGGGCAGCTCATCGGCGAGCTTCTGCAGCCCGGTGCCACCCGCCATCGCCGCGGTGATCCCGATCACCCGCCGGTCGCGCCGCGCCTCCGCCACCATCGCGTCGGCGAAGACCTTTGTGTAGGCGGGCGGCGAGCCGGCCGCGAGCGGCTTCTCCAGCCGCTCGATCGCCTCCGGCGAGTCGGTTTCCGCGACCGGGACCGGCGGCCGCTCGGCCTGCCCGCTCGCCCCCTCCGGGGCCGGCGCCGGCTCGGCGGCGCTCGCCGGCCGGCCGTTGACGATCGAGTTGGGCTTCGCCGCGTGCCACTCCTCCATCGTCCGCAGGCCACCCTCTTCGGCCGGCGCGAAGCCCTTGCCCTTCACGGTGTGGATGTGGACGACGACCGGGCGGTCGGCGTCGACCGCCTCGCTCAGCGCCTCGCGCAGCGCGCCCACGTCGTGGCCGTCGATCACGCCCATGTAGGCGAGGTCCAGCTCCTCGAAGAACAGCCCCGGCGCCCAGTAGGCCTTCAGGGCCGACTTGATCTCCGGCCCCAGGCGCTCGATCCGCCGCCCCAGGCCCAGCGGCAGCTTGGTCAGCCGGTCCTCGACCCCCTCGCGGGCGTGCCAGAAGCGCGGGTTCAGCCGCAGCCGATTGAAGTAGCGCGACAGGGCGCCGACGTTGGGCGAGATCGACATCCCGTTGTCGTTGACGACGATCACGATCGGCGTCTGCAGGCCGCCCGCCGCGTGCAGCGCCTCGTACGCGACGCCGCCGGTCAGCGCCCCGTCGCCGATCACCGCAACCACGCGGCCGTCCTCGGCCAGCCCCTTGCGCATCGCCTCCTTCAGCCCGACCGCGTAACCGACCGAGGTCGAGGCGTGGCCGGCGCCCATGATGTCGTGCTCGGACTCGGCGATCGAGCAGAACGGCGCCAGCCCGCCGTACTGGCGGATCGTCGGCAGCCGGTCGCGGCGCCCGGTGAGGATCTTGTGCGGGTAGGCCTGGTGGCCGACGTCCCAGAGGATCTTGTCGCGCGGCGATTCGAGCAGGCTGTGCAGGGCGACCGCCAGCTCGCAGGTGCCGAGATTGGCGCCGAAGTGGCCGCCGATCTGGCCGATCGTGTCGATGATGTAGGTGCGCATCTCCTGCGCCACCTGCCGCAGCTGCTCGTCGTCGAGGCCCTTGAGGTCGGCCGGGTCGTCGATCTTCGGCAGCAGCGGCTCGCGGTCCGCGTCGCCCTGGCTGGAGCCCTTCTCGCTCATTCCTTCCTCGTGAAGATGTAGTCGGCCACGCGCCTCAGGTCACCCGTGTCGCCGTCGGCTGCGGCGAGCGCGGCCGTCGCCTTGGCGTGCGACTCGGCCGCCAGCTCGCGGGCGCGCCGCAGGCCGAACAGGCTGACGTAGGTGAGTTTGCCATGTCGCTCGTCGCTTCCGTGGGGCTTGCCGAGCTGCTCGTCGCTCTCGGTCACGTCGAGGATGTCGTCGACGATCTGGAAGAGGATGCCCAGCTCCTCGGCGAATCGACGATAGGGCATTCTCTCAGAGTCGCCGAGGCCGGCCAGGATCAGCACCACGTTGACGCTGGCGGCGATCAGTCGCCCGGTCTTCAGCGCGTGCAGCGTGCGCAGCTCGTCGGCCGTCTCCTGGGCCCCGGTGACGTCGACGTACTGCCCCCCGACCATGCCGTCGACCCCGGTCGCCGCGGCCAGCTCGCGCAGCGCGTCGAGCACCCGGCGCGGCTCGCCCGGCTGCTCGCAGCACAGCCTCACCGCCTCGGCGAACAGGCCGTCGCCGGCAAGGATCGCCACGTCCTCGCCGAACCGCTTGTGAGAGGTGGGGACGCCGCGCCGCAGGTCGTCGTCGTCCATCGCCGGCAAGTCGTCGTGGATCAGCGAGTAGGTGTGGATCAGCTCGATCGCGCAGGCGACCGGGAGGAAGTCCCGCGGCTCGGCTCCGACCGCGCGCGCCGTCGCCAGCGCCAGAACCGGGCGCACCCGCTTGCCGCCCGCCAGCAGCGAGTAGCGCATCGCCTCCTCGAGGCCGTCGGTCGGGGCCGCGACGGAGAAGCGCAACCGCTCCAGCTCCGCGTCGACCAGGGCGCGGAGGTCCTCCGGGTAGCTCACTCGCTGCTCGCCGCCTCGCGCGCCCGGCGAGTGGCCTCCTCGACCGCCTCCTGCGAGAGCGCCGCCGCCTCGGCCGACAGCTCGGCGGCGCGCTCGTCCCCGACCTCGCCGCTCTCCAGCTCGGCGGCGATGCGGCGCAGGCGCTCGGCGATCTCCCGCAGCCGGCTCACCGCGACGGCTCCCGGTCGCGCAGGACGGCCCCCAGCACGCCGTTGATGAAGCGCGGCGCGTCGGCGCCGCAGTACTTCTTGGCGATCTCGATCGCCTCGTCGATCGCCACCTCGGCCGGCGTGTCGGTGAACTCGATCTCGTACAGCGCCACCCGCATCACGTTCAGGTCCAGGGGAGCGATCCGGTCCACCGTCCACCCCTTGGCGTGCGTGGCGATCTCCTCGTCCAGCTCTTCGCGGTGCTCGTCGACCCCCTCGGCGAGCTCGCGGGTGAGCGGCTTGGCGCCCTGGATCAGCTCCTCCAGCGGGCGCCCGGTGACGTCCCGCTGGTAGTTGGCGAAGACCGCGTCGCGGCGTTGGTCGGATCGGCGCATCGGCTCCATTCTCGCGCTTTTGCCGGTCGCGTCCGGCGCCGACGCCGCGAGGCGCGTTCCTGCAATCATCCGCGGCCGCATGTCAATCAGCACCAACCAGTTCAAGAACGGCACCCACATCGAGATCGAGGGCAAGGTCTTCAAGATCCTCGAGTTCCAGCACGTCAAGCCGGGCAAGGGCGGCGCCTTCGTGCGCACCAAGCTGCGGCGGCTGGAGGACGGCGGGGTGATCGACAAGACCTTCCGCGCCGGCGAGAAGTTCCGCCCCGTGCGCACGGAATCGAAAAAGATGCAGTACCTCTACGACTCCGGTGAGGCGGCGGTCTTCATGGACAGCCAGACCTACGAGCAGATCGAGATCCCGACCGACGCGATCGCCGAGGCGATGAAGTGGGTGCTGCCCAACGCCGAGGTCGACGTCCTCTTCGTCGATGACCGGCCCAGCGACGTGCAGGTGCCGAGCGCCGTGGACATGAAGGTGACGCAGACCGAGCCGGGCGTCAAAGGCGACACCGCCTCGGGCGGCGGCAGCAAGCCGGCCACGCTGGAGTCCGGCGTCACGGTCCAGGTCCCCCTCTTCATCGAGGAGGGCGACACGATCCGCGTCGACACCCGCAGCGGCGAGTACGTCTCCCGCGCCTGACCCGGCGTCCCGCGATCGCACCGACCGCCGCGGCCGGCCTGCGCTTGCGGTTTGTAGCCCACCGGGCGACAAACGTGCATGGCCGGGCGCGTGGCGGAGCGTCAGGGGGTGTCGGACGGCATGTCGAGGCGCATGGTGCGGTCCCAGGACTCGGCGATCGCGCGGGCGGCGGCGCGCTCCTCGGCGAGGATCGATTCGGCGACGGACGCGGTCTGCGCGTCGCCGGCGCGTTCGGCGATCCGCTTCAGCAGCTCGTAGGCGGCGATCTCCAGGTGCTCGAAGGCGTAGGCGAAGCCGGAGAGCTTCGCGGTCGTGTCCGGCTGGGCGCCGAAGAAGCCGCCGATGTCGAGGGCGCCGAGCCGCAGCGCCGCGTCCTTGAGCGCCGAGGGGCCGGCGCCGCGCGCGTCGAGCCGCTCCGCCACCCGGCGCTCGTGCTCGCGCGTCTCTGCCAGGTGCGCGCGCAGGGTCGCGGCCAGGCCCTCGTCCTCGACCATCTCCGCCGCCGACTCCAGCAGCCGCGCCGCCTGCTTCTCGATCGCGTGCGCGTCGGCCAGGTAGGCGTTGAGCTGGGCGCCGAGGTCCTCCGGGCCGAGGTCCCGCAGCGAGGCGTCGACGGCGGCGTCGAACAGGCCCGCCAGCCGCTCCTCCATCCGCTTCTCCTCCGCCCCGATCTCCTGTGCCGCGGTCACCGTCTGGGCGTCGCCGACGTGTTCGGCGGCGCGGCGCAGCAGCTCGTAGGTCGCCTCCTCCAGGTGCTCGTACGAGTAGGCGTGGGCGGCCAGCTTCCCCGGCGTGTCCGGCTGGCTGCGGGCGAAGAGGACCATTCCCCAGCCGCCCGCCCGCCCCGCCGCGTCCTTGAGCCGCGAGGGGTCGGCGCCGTGGGCGGCGAGCCGTTCTCGCACCGCCCGCTCGTGGCCTTCCGTCTCCCGCAGGTGCTCCTCGAAAGCGGCCGCGAGGCGCTCGTCCCCGGCCACGCGCGGCGCCGCGCGCATCTGCACCAGCGCCTGTTCCTCGACCGAGTGCGCGTCGGCCAGGTAGGCGACGAGCTGTTCGTTGGCTTCCTCGGTTCCCTTGGGGGTGTGCGGGGCCATCGCCTCGCGCCTACCCGGCGCTCGGCCACCCGCAAACCGCGCCGCCCCGCGGGGCCCCGCGACCCCCTCAGCCACTGCCGGCGGCCCCGTCGGCGCCGCCCGGCGTGGCCTTGGTCCCGGTCGTCAGCGCCCCGGCGGGGCCGCCGCCGAGCACGCGCCGCGTGAGGCCGGGCAACAGGATGCGCGCCACCGCCGCCAGCGCGTAGGGGCGCGGCACGTAGCGCTCCGGCTTGCCGCCCGGGCCGACCTCGTAGATCGCCTCGGCGACCTTCTCCGGCTTGGAGACGATCCAGCGCGTCAGCGCCCATTCGCGCAGCTCGGTGGCCGGGAAGCCCTCGGTGGCGACGAAGCCGGGCAGCACCATCCCCACGTGGACCCCGTGCGGGCGCTCCTCCAGGTGCAGCGCGTCGCTCCACCCGATCAGCGCGAACTTGCTCGCCGAGTAGGAGCCGGTCCCGGCCCGCGCGACCCGCCCGGCGGTGCTGGCGACGTTGACGATCGCGCTCGGCGCCGAAGCGTGCAGCAGCGGCAGCAGCTCCTCGGTGAGGCGCACCACGGCGTCGAAGTTGAGGTCCATGTGGCGCTTGACGTTCGCCGCGCCGCCCTCGCCGAAGCGCGCCCGCCAGGCGGCACCGGCGTTGTTGACCAGCAGCTCGAGGCGCCCGCCGTGCTCGGCCTCCAGGTGCTCGCGCACTCGCCGCGGCGCCTCCGCCTCGGTGAGGTCGAGCGCCAGCCAGGTGGCGGGGCAGAGCAGCGACTCCGCCAGCGCCCGCAGCCGCTCGCCGCGCCGCGCGACCAGCACCAGCTCGTAGCCGGGCTCGCGCGAGAGCCGCACCGCGGTCGCCTCGCCGATGCCGCTCGACGCCCCCGTGATCACCGCCACCGCCATCGCCGGAAACCTACCCGAACGCTCAACGCCGCCGAGGGCGGCGCTGGCGCCGCCTGCGACATACTCCCCCTTGCGATGGGCAAGGCACCCGACCTCCTCGACCGCCTCCTGCGCGCCGGCGCGCCCTCCGGCTACGAGGGCCCGGCGGCGGAGGTCTGGCGCGAGGCGGCCTCCTTCGCGCAGCTGAGCAGCGACGGGATCGGCTCCTCGATCGCCCGCGTCGGCGAGGCGGCGCCGCTGCTCGCCGTCGTCGGCCACATCGACGAGATCGGCCTCGTCATCACCCACATCGACGAGAAGGGCTTCCTCTGGTTCGCCCCGATCGGCGGCTGGGACCCGCAGATCCTGGTCGGGCAGCGGGTCGCGGTGCGCGGCCGCGAGGGCATCGTCCCCGGCGTCGTCGGCCGCAAGCCGATCCACCTCCTGGAGCCCGAGCAGCGCAAGAAGGTCGTCGAGCTGAAGGGCCTACACATCGACATCGGCGCCGCCGACGGCGACGAGGCCGCCGCGCTGGTGCGGGTCGGCGACCCGGTCGTGGTCGCCGCCGAGCCGCTGGAGGTGGCGGGCGAGCGGCTGGTCTCCAAGTCGATGGACAACCGCCTCGGCGCCTACGTCGCCCTGGAGAGCCTGCGCCGCGCCCACGAGCGCGGCGCGATCAACGGCTCCTTCGCCGCCGTCGCCGCGGTGCAGGAGGAGATCGGCCTCTTCGGCGCCCGCACTTCCTCCTTCCAGATCCGCCCCGACGTGGCAATCGCGGTCGACGTCACCCACGCCACCGACGCGCCCGGCGTCGACGAGAAGGAGCTGGGCGCCAGCCCGCTCGGCTCCGGCCCGGCGATCGGCCGCGGCTCCACCCTCTCGCCGAAGGTCTTCGAGCTGCTGGTCGAGGCGGCCGAGGCGGAGGGGATCGCGTACACGATCAACGCCAGCGGCCGCGGCACCAGCACCGACGCCGATGCCCTGCAGATGTCGCGCAGCGGCATCCCGACCGGCCTGGTCTCGATCCCGCTGCGCTACATGCACTCGCCGGTCGAGATGGTCGACCTGCGCGACGTCGAGGCGACGGTCGAGCTGCTCGCCGCCTTCGCCGCCCGCCTCACGGCCGACACCGACCTCAGCCGCTGAGCGGCCGTCCGCCGCCGGGGCAGCCCGTCGCCGCGCCGCGCCTCAGTCGACCAGCATCAGCTCTTTCGGCAGCGAGCTGAGGTTGCGCAGGCCGTCCTCGGCGACGACCACCAGGTCCTCGATCCGCACCCCGAGCCGGCCCGGGAGGTAGATGCCCGGCTCCACGGTCACCACCTCGCCCGCCTCCAGCACGTCCTCGGAGCGCGGCGACAGCCGCGGCTCCTCGTGCACCTCCAGCCCGACGCCGTGGCCGAGCCCGTGCCCGAAGCGCTCCCCGTGGCCGGCCTCCTCGATCAGCCGCCGCGCCCGCGCGTCGACGTCCTCGCCGCGGGCGCCGGGGCGGACCGCCTCCAGGGCCGCCGCCTGGGCGGCGCACACGGTCTCGTAGACCTCCCGCGCCTCCTCGCCAGGGTCCCCGACCGCGAAGGTGCGGGTGCCGTCCGAGCAGTAGCCGTCAAGCCGCGCCCCCATGTCGAAGACGACCAGCTCGCCGCGGCCGATCTCCCGCTCGCCCGGCTCGGCGTGCGGCTGCGCCCCGTTCGGCCCCGCGGCGACGATCGCGGGGAAGGACGGCTCTCCGCCCAGCTCCCGGATCCGCGCTTCGGCGGCCCGCGCCACCTCGCGCTCGGTGCGGCCCCCCAGCCCCCGCTCCAGGCACCAGCGCCAGACCTCGTCGGCGAGCTTCGCCGCCTCCTCGATCGCCGCCAGCTCGGCGTCGTCCTTGACCCGGCGCAGCCGCTGCACCAGCCCCCCGGCCGGCACCGCCTCGGTCCCTTCGGCCAGCTTCTCCTTCAGCTTCTCCAGCGTGCGCACGGCGAGCGTGTCGTCTTCGAACCCGACCCGCCCCCGCAGCCGCTCCGCGATCCCCGCCAGCCAGTCGCCGCCGACGGTGATCGCCTCCCAGTCGGAGACCTCGGCCGCGGCGCGCTCGGTGTAGCGGAAGTCGGTGAAGAAGAGCCGCAGCCCCGGCCCGCAGACGCAGGCCCCGTTGGTGCCCGTGAACCCGGTCAGGTAGCGCACGTTGACCAGGTCGGTGACCAGCAGCGCGTCCAGGCCGCGCTCGACGACCAGCCGCTCGAGGCGCTCGCCGCGACCGCTCATCGGGCGCCCACGCCCAGCTCGCGCGCCAGCACGGCGAGCGCGTCGCGGTAGCCGTCCGGCCCCTTGCCGGAGATCTTCGCCACCACCAGGCCGTCGAAGACCGAGACGCGCCGCCAGTCCTCGCGCGCCTCGACGTCGGAGAGGTGGACCTCGACCGCCGGCAGGCGGGCGACGTCGAGCGCGTCGGCGATCGCGCGGCTGTAGTGGGTCCAGGCGCCGGCGTTGATCAGCGCCGCGTCGGCGATGTCCGGCAGCCGGTGCAGGTACTCGACGAACTCGCCCTCCGCGTTGGTCTGGAAGAAGATCGGCTCCAGCCCCAGATCCCGCGCCCAGCCGTCGATCTGCGCCTCCAGCTGCGGCAGCGAGAGGCCGCCGTAGATCGACCGGTCGCGGCGCTCGAGGATGTCGAAGTTGACGCCGTGCATGACGGCGACGCGGTTGCGGGTGACGCTCATGCGGGCGGCTCCTTGCGATCGACCACAGGGGGCGCCAACTCTGCCACAGCGGCGCGCACCTCGTCGGCGTCGAGCAGCTGCCCGGTGCGCGGCTCGCCGGGCCGCTCCAGCAGCACGAACCCGACCCCGGCCGCGGTCCGCTTCTTGTCGCGGCCCAGCGCCTCCAGCACGTCGTCGACGGGCACCTCGGCCGGGTCCATCCGCACCGGCAGCCCGTGGCGCGCCAGCGCCGCTTCGACCTCGTCGCGCAGCGCCGCGGCGCCGGAGAGGCGCAGCGCCGCCAGCAGCCCCAGGCCCACCGCCTCGCCGTGGCGGTAGCGGCGGTACCCGGTGACGGCCTCGATCGCGTGCCCGACCGTGTGGCCGAGGTTGAGCGCCTGCCGCAACCCGGAGTCGCGCTCGTCGGCGGCGACCACGCCGCACTTGTAGCGGGCGCAGGCGAAGACGACGTCGCCCAGCCCCGCGGGGTCGATCTCCTCGATCCCCCGCACCCGCTCCCACAGCGGCCCGCCGGCCAGCAGGCCGGTCTTCAGCGCCTCGACGAACCCGGCCGCCAGCTCCTCGCGCGGCAGGCTGGCCAGCGTCGCGGTGTCGGCAATCACCGCCGCCGGCTGGTGGTAGGCGCCGGCGTAGTTCTTGCCCGCCTCGAGGTCGACGCCGGTCTTGCCGCCGTAGGCGGAGTCGACCTGGGCGACGAGCGTGGTCGGCGCCTGCACCACCGCCACCCCGCGCTGGTAGATGTGGGCGCAGAAGCCGGCCAGGTCGCCGACGACGCCGCCGCCCAGCGCCACCACGTGGTCGGCGCGCGTCATCCCCGCGAAGGCGAGCTCGTTCAGCACCCGCTCCACCTCGCCGAGGCTCTTCGCCGCCTCGCCGGGCGGGACCTCGACCCGGCCCGCGAGCGGCGGCAGGCGGTCGGCGTAGAGCGGCCCCACCGCCTCGTCGGTGACGCAGAAGCGCCGCCCCGGCGCCGGCCACGGCGCCCCCTCGCTCCCCGCGCCCGCGCCGCCGCCCACCGCGCCGGAGAAGGCGCCCAGCAGCCCGTCGCCGACGAAGACCGGGTACTCGCCCGAGGCGCTCGCCGCCCAGAGCAGCCGCGTGCCGCGCGGCAGCTCGCGCAGGGCCAGGATCGACGGCAGGGCGCGCCCGACCGCGCCCTCGTCGCGCGGCCGGATCACCGCGTCGGCCAGCTCCTCGTAGAGCGGTAGGCGCTCGGCCAGCAGCCGCGCCACGTCCTCCTCGCCGGTCGCCAGCGGCCGCCCCGTGCCCGCGACCCGCCGCCACGCCTCGGCGGCGTCCACCTGCAGCCACACGACCACGTGACGCCCAAGCGCGGCGCGGACCCGCTCGGAGAGCACGCTGCCGCCGCCGAGCGCGATCGCGCCCCCGTCGGCGCGCTCCAGCAGCGCCCCGGCCGCCTCGGCCTCGCGCTCCCGGAACCACCGCTCGCCGTGGCGCTCGAACGCCTCCGCGATCGAGCAGCCCAGCTCCGCCTCCATCACCGCGTCGACCTCGGTCGTCTCCAGCCCCGCGGCCGCGGCGGCGGCGAGCGCGGTGCTCTTGCCGGCGCCCATGAAGCCGATGAAGACGATCGCCGGCCGGCTCACCGGCTCACCCGCGGAAGTCGATGCGCTGCTTGTAGGCGTCCAGCGCCGCCCGCACGTCGTCGATGTGGTCGCCGCCGAACTTCTCCCGGTAGCAGCGCGCCAGGGTCAGCGCCACCATCGCCTCGGCGACCACCGCCGCCGCCGGGACCACGGTCGAGTCGGTGCGCTCGCGCAGCGCCGGCGCCGGCTCCTTGGTCTCGGTGTCGACCGAGCGCAGCGGCTTGGTCAGGGTCGAGATCGGCTTCACCGCCGCCCGCACGCAGAGCGGCTGGCCGTTGGTCATCCCGCCCTCCAGGCCGCCCGCGTGGTTGGTCTCGCGGTGGTAGCCGCGCTCCTCGGACCAGAAGATCTCGTCGTGGGCCTCCGAGCCGGGCCGCCCGGCGACGTCCCACGCCTCCCCGATCGAGACCCCCTTCACCGACTGGATCGAGGCCACCGCCCCGGCCAGGCGCCCGTCCAGCCGCTCCTCCCAGGAGACGTGCGAGCCGAGGCCGGGGACGAGCCCGAACGCGCGCACCTCGAAGATCCCGCCGAGGCTCTCGTTCGCCTTGCGCAGGCGGTTGATCTCCTCCACCATCGCCCGGCTCGCCTCCGGGTCCAGGCAACGCACCGGGTCCTCGTCGACGCCGGCGAAGTCCTCGGGCGCGAGGTCGGGGCGCTCCGGCGCCCGCACCGAGGCGATCTGCAGCACGTGGCTGTGGATCCGCACCCCGAGCGCGGCGAGGAAGGCGCGCGCCACCCCCCCGGCGGCGACCCGGGCCGCGGTCTCGCGCGCGCTGGCCCGCTCGAGCACGTTGCGGATGTCGGTGTGGCCGTACTTCTGCGCCCCCACCAGGTCGGCGTGGCCGGGGCGCGGCAAGTGCACCTCTTCGGGCTCGAACCCCTCCACCGGCCACGGGCTCATCCGCTCATCCCAGTTGGCGTAGTCGCGGTTGGCGACCAGGATCGCGATCGGGCTGCCGAGCGTGCGCCCGTGGCGCACCCCGGAGCGGATCTCGACCCGGTCGGTCTCGATCTTCATCCGCCCGCCGCGCCCGTGGCCGAGCTGGCGCCGCGCCATGTCGCGGTCCAGGGCCTCGCGGTCCAACTCCAGGCCGGCCGGCATGCCCTCGACGATCGCCACGAGCCCCGGCCCGTGCGACTCCCCGGCGGTGGTGAAGCGGAAGGTCGTCATCGGCGCAAGGCTATAGGCCGCTCACCCCGCCCGGGCGGCGGCGCGCATCGCCTCCACCGGAGCCTCGCGGCCCGTCCACAGTTCCAACGACAGCGCCCCCTGGCGGACCAGGACCTCGATCCCGTCCACGGTCGTCGCCCCGGCAGCCGCCGCCGCGGCCAAGAGCGCGCTCGGCCGCTCGCCGTAGACCATGTCGACGACGAGCTGCCCGGGGCGGAAGCCGCCCGGCTCCAGCGGCAGCTCGACGAACGGGTCCTCCCCCTGCAGCCCGACCGAGGTGGTGTTGACGATCACCTCGTAGTCGGCCTGCCGCGGCCGCTCGACCGGCTTCCCCCCGCGCCCCGCCGGCGCCACCAGGTCCCGGTGCAGGGCCGCCGCTTTGGCCGTGGTGCGGTTCCAGACGTCGACCGCCATCCCCTCCACGCCGGCGCCGCCGCGCGCCAGCGCCCAGGCCGCCGCCCGCGCCGCGCCGCCCGCGCCCAGGACCAGCGCCCGCCCACCGCCCGGCGCCCCGGCGCCCGCCAGCGCCCCCAGCAGCCCGCCGGCGTCGGTGTTGGCCGCCGCGATCGCCTCGCCCTCGAACAGCAGCGTGTTCGCGGCCCCGATCGCGGCCGCCTCCTCCGAAGCCGTGTCGGCGAGCGCCAGCGCCGCCTCCTTGTGGGGGACGGTGACGTTGGCGCCCACGTACTCGCCCGCCGCCATCTCCCGCACCCGCGCCGCGAACTCGGCCGGGGCCGCCTCGACCCGGTCGTAGGCGTACTCGCCCGCCAGCCCCAGCTTGCGCAGGGCGGCGTTGTGCATCTGCGGCGAGCGCGAGTGCCCGACCGGGTAGCCGATCACCGCCAGGCGCCGCATCAGTCGCAGGTGTCCGGGTTGCGGCCCCCGGCCGCCTCGCGCGCCCGTTCGTAGGCGCGCACGTCGGCCTGGAATTCGGCGTCGGTCTTGGAGAAGGACAGTTCCCCGCAGGTGTGCGGCTTGGTCACGTAGTAGATGAAGTCGGTCTCGGCCGGGTGCGCCGCGGCGCGGATCGAGGCCAGGCCGGGGCTGTTGATCGGGCCCGGCGGCAGGCCGAGGTTGGTGCGCGTGTTGTAGGGCGAGTCGATCGCCAGTTCCGATTCGGTCAGCGGCCGCGACCAGTTGCCGGTCGCGAACCGGATCGTGGCGTCGATCCCGAGCGGGATTCCCTCGCGCAGCCGGTTGTAGATCACCGAGGCGACGAGGCGCCGCTGCTTGTCCACCCCGACCTCGTCCTCGATCATCGAGGCGATGATCAGCACGTCGTAGACGGTGAGGTTCTTCGAGCGCGCATAGCGCATGTCGACGCCTTTGATCTTGCGCTTGAAGTCTTCGAGCTGCAGCTGCACCAGGTGGCGCGCCGGCGCCCCCGGCCGCACCTCGTAGGTGTTCGGGAACAGGAAGCCCTCCAGGTTGCGCGCCCGGCGGCCGCCGTAGGCGGCCGGGTCGAGGTGCGGCGAGCGGCGCGTCGCCTTCACGTAGTCGCCGCGCAGGCCCGCTTCGCGGACCAGCTGCGCCGCTTGGGCGCGCGTGTAGCCCTCCGGGATCGTCACCGTGATCGTGCGCTTGGTGGGCGGCACCGTGAGGGCGTCGATCGCCGCCCCGTAGCTCATCCCCTCGGCGAGGGTGAAGCGGCCGGCGTAGAACTTCGAGCGCTTGCCGGCCAGGGTGGCGCGGATCTGGAACAGGGTCGAGTTGTCGATCACGCCCTTCTTCGCCAGCAGGTCGCCGATCTCGGCCACGCCGGCGCCGCGCGGGATCACCACCGCCACGCGCCCCGACCCCTCGCCGTGGAAGGGCTGGAAGAGCGCGTTGCAAAACCACAGCACCAGCAGCGCGGCGAGCGCGGCCGCGATCAGCAGCGGCCGCCTGGCGATGGCCGCCAGGGCGCCGCCGACGCCGTTCCCGGCGCCC
>Ga0207864_1001335_pt1 | contig 27621 bp, 27 predicted proteins | sample HigsolmetaAR202D_FD_184834 | JGI IMG/M metagenome (GOLD analysis project Ga0207864, IMG submission 184834) | Ionic liquid and high solid enriched microbial communities from the Joint BioEnergy Institute, USA - AR20-2-D (SPAdes) (version 2) ... | reverse complement strand
GGTCCCGGCGGTGACGGAGGAGGGAGCCCTGGTGTCCGGCCCCGTCCTGCGTCCGGCGGCGGCCGAGGACGGTCCCGTGCTGGCCCGGATCGACGCCGAGACCTGGTCGCCTGCGGTCACCCCGGCTCCCCGCTTCTCCCCCGACCGCCCGTTCTTCGCCTCCGCCTCCCCCGCCGACGTGCTGGTCGCCGAACTCGACGGGCGTGTGGCGGGCTACGCGCGGGTGACGCCGTACCTTCCGCTGCCCAGCGCCGCCCACGTGCAGCAGCTCGCCGCGCTGGCCGTGGCCCCGGCGGCCCAGCGGCGCGGCGTGGGCCGCGCGCTGCTGGCCGGAGCCCGCGACCTGGCGGTGCGGCGCGGCGCCCGCGTCCTGCTGCTGCGCGTGCTGTCCAGCAATCCGGGGGCGATCGCGCTGTACCGCTCGGTCGGCTACCGGGTGGAGGGGGTGCTGCGGGGGGTGTTCCGCCTCGACGGGGAGTACGTGGACGACGTGCTGATGGCGCTGGACCTGACCGTCCCGGACGGGCAGGGCGCGGACGGGGCCGTCAGCCCCACAGGTGCCAGCGGGCCTGGGACACCTCGGTGAAGCCCAGGGAGCGGAAGAGCGGCGCTCCCGCCTCGGTGGTGGCCAGCACGGCGCGGCGGTCGGCGTGGTCGGCCAGCGCCCGGGCCGCCAGCAGCCGGGCGATTCCCCGCCCCCGCTGCTCGGGAAGGACGGCCAGGGCGTGGAGGCCCACCGTGGCGCCGTCGTCGTAGGTGCAGCAGGCCGCCGCGGGGACGCCCTGCCTGCGGGCCAGCCACACCCGCAGCCCGGCAACGGTGGGGGCGTGCGGCGGGAGGAGCCGTCCGGGGGCGCACGGCCACGGGAGCAGGCGGGGGAAGCCGTAGGCGATGACCTGCTCGGCCGCTTCCAGGCCCGCCCGGTCCGTCACCCGCGTGACCTCCAGGTCGGCCTTGCACGGCGGGGGCGGAACCGCTCCGGGCGGCCGGGCCATGACCGGCATGCGCACCGTGGCGACTCCGGCGCTCCCCGGCGCGGGCAGCGTGCCGAAGGGGTCCTCGACGATCCCGGCCGCCGCGGCGAGGTACCCGGCTGCCGCCGCGGGCAGCCGCCGCAGGGGGCGGCGGGCGACGATCCGGAACCGGTCCAGGGGGACCTCCCGCAGCACCACCAGGTCGGGGCTGTCGTGGCGGACCTCGGTGTGGACGGTTCCCAGTCCGATGCGTCCGGCGGCGGCGTTGGCCGCGTAGCTTTCCGGCATTGCCCGTCTCCGTGGTGGAACCGATCTGCCCTCCGCAGCCTAGCCTGCACCCGGGGCAAGAAGTCCGGGGAGGGCGGACGTGCGGCGGTCTCCCCGTGAACCTGACGCGGCGCCAGGTTCTAGCGTCGTTCCCCCGAAGGAGGAGAGCTGATGCGTGAGCGCGGCGGACGGTTCTGGAAGGTCGGCGAGCTGGCCCGGCCCACCGGGCTGACCGTGCGGGCGTTGCACCACTACGAGCACGTGGGGGTGCTGCGGCCGGCCTGCCGCACCTCGGCGGGGCACCGGCTCTACGACGAGGCCGGTGTGCGGCGGCTCTACCAGGTGGTGGCGCTGCGCGAGCTGGGCCTGCCGCTGGAGGCGATCGGGACGGTGCTGTCCGGCCAGGTCGACCTGGCCGACCTGCTGGACGACCACCTGGCGCACGTGGAGCGGCAACTGGACGCGCTCCGGTCGCTGCGGCGCCGGCTCACCGGGCTGGCGGCCACCGCCCGCTCGGCACGCGGGCTGGACCCCGACGACCTCTTCGGGCTGATGGAGGAGGTGGCCGAGTTGGAGGAGACCATCCGCGCCTACTACACCGACGAGCAGATCGCCTACCTGGAGCGGCGCCGCCGGGAACTCGGCGAGGAGGTGATCGCCTCGGTCGAGGCCGAGTGGCCGCGGCTCATCGAGCAGGTGCGGGCCGAGACGGAGGCGGGCACCGACCCGGCCGACCCCAGGGTGCGGACGCCGGCCGCGCGCTGGACGGAGCTGGTGGAGATGTTCCACGGCGGCGACGAGGGGGTCCGCGACGCGTTGTACCGGAGGTACCGGGACAGAGGCGGGGCCATCGCCGCGCAGCAGTGCGGCCCGACGGCCGCGATGACGGCCTACGTCCAGCGGGCGGTCGACGCGTCGGCGTCCTGACCCGGGCGGGTGCTTCGCGTCGGCCGGTCAGGCGGGCGGGGGCGGCCCGTCGGCGTCCCGGGTCTGCCGTACGCTTCTGGCCGCGCTGAACAGCAGCCGCAGCACACCGCCCAGCACCACCAGGTTGAGCAGCATCTGCACCATGACGAAGGCGCGGGCCGTCGCCGTCAGCGGGACGATGTCGCCGAAGCCGACCGTGGTGAACACGGTGACCGTGAAGTAGAGGGCGTCCAGTCTGCTGAGCGGTTCGGAGAAGGCGTCGGGGGCCACGAAGGACTGTAGGTGGTAGACGGTCGCGAAGACGGTCAGGAACAGCGGGACCACGAAGCCGACCGCCGCCGCGCCCCGGATCCCGGGGAAGCGCGCCCGGGAGATGGAGTACACCTGCCAGAGCACGACGACGGCGAAGACCGCGAGCATCGCGGTCAGGCGCAGCAGCGGCGCGGCGGCGCCGCGCTGCGGGTCGACCGGCACGACGGCGTAGGCGGTCAGCAGGGCCGTGTCGGCGGCGAGGACGCCCAGCGCGGCCCGGCTGGCGGCGGCCGCCCGCTGGCGGAGCGGCAGGGGGTCCAGGTCGGCGGAGTTCACCCGGCCTCCCCGTTCCGGGGAGCCGTCCCCGGGCGCGGCGCCCCCCGCAGCGGCGGCCGGGACGGGACGGACAGGCGGCTCATACCCCCGAGTGAACCACCGGGCGCCCGGAGTGTCCGGGAGGCCGCGGCGCGCGTGTCGGAACACCCGGGAGGCGCGGGGCCGACGGCGGCCACCGGGGGTGTGCCGCTGGGCCGTCCTCGTCCACGGACGCCAGCGGCGCGCGGCTGCGCACCCGACCAGCTGTTTCCTGTCGGACGGGCGGGAGGCCGCTGCGGGGCCGTGCCCACACTCTGGGAGTGAACAGGAACCAGCTTCCACAGGCACCGGCTGGAAAGAACGAGCCTTCCCCCAGGGCCCTCCCGCTTCCCAGCCTGCGACCTCACGCCTTGGAATAATCCGTTACGTCTTTGACCTGCTGGTATACCTGTTCATCCAACCAGTGGCACCACAGGTTCTTCTGGCGTATCGCCAAGCGTCGGTTGTGCATTCCAGAACCGCTCCAAGCCGCCACCTCAACTCGCGGCTTACCCCCGTTACCGCGGCCGAACTCGACCACTGCTTCAAGAGCAGGCTTCAGGTCGGTATCGGTCGACATCAGGATTCCCACGTCATAGCGTCCCTGGATCGCCAAGGCCACGAAGTCGATGGCCAGAGCTACATCGATGCCCTTCTCCTGGGGTTTCTCCCCGGGCTGGGACTGATGAGGCCAACCGTACGGGTACCTCAACGCCCGAGTGATCACTGTGACCCGGGAACTCTGTTGCCAGACGTCGATCTGCCGCGTACACGCGGCATAACCCTTGGGGTCATGGCTGGCATCTGGCCTTCCTCTATACACCCGGACTTCTTCGAGCTCACGCTCGTAAGGGCTGGAGGCAATCAGATACTCACCGAGGAGCAGCGGAGAGATCTGACCGCTCATGTGGGGTGCGTGGAGATCATGGAAGCACGTGCGCGCACCCTTGTAGATGTTCTGGTAGTCCAAGAAGAGGACGACACGTTCGGCCACGATAGGGGGCTCCGATGAATAATCCCCGCCAGTCCAGGTACCCCAGGACGGCGGGGAGCAGTACCTACTGTATAGATGCCAGCGGCACGAAAGGTCAAGCCGGACCTGAACAAAGATACCCAAACAAAGGAAAGTTTTTACCCTCCGGCGCGACGCCGCCGCCCGGCTTCCCGGCTCAGCTGTCGGCGGGTGCGACGCCCACCGGGCAGGTCGCTCCGGTGCCGCCCACGCCGCAGTAGCCGTTGGGGTTCTTGGCCTCCGACAGGTACTGCTGGTGGTAGGGCTCGGCGAAGTAGAACGGGGTGGCCGGGACGATCTCGGTGGTGATGGGGCCGTAGCCCATCCGGGTCAGGACCGGCTGGAAGGCGTCGCGGCTGGCCTCGGCGGCGGCGCGCTGCGCGTCGTCGTGGCAGAGGATCATCGAGCGGTACTGGGTGCCGACGTCGTTGCCCTGGCGCATGCCCTGGGTGGGGTCGTGGTTCTCCCAGAAGACCTTGAGCAGGTCGGTGTAGGAGATGCGGTCGGGGTCGAAGACCACCCGCACGGCCTCGGTGTGGCCGGTCAGCCCGGTGCACACCTCCTCGTAGGTGGGGTTGGGGGTGTAGCCGCCCGCGTAGCCGACGGCCGTGGTGATGATGCCGTTCTCGGCGCCCAGCCGCCAGAAGGTGCGCTCCACGCCCCAGAAGCAGCCCATGCCGAACTCGGCGATCTGGGCGCCCTCGGGATAGGGCGGGGTCAGCGGGGTGCCCAGGACCTCGTGGCGTTCGGGGACCGGCATCGGGGTGTCGCGGCCGGGCAGGGCGTCGGCCCGGTCGACCATCGTCGTCTTCGTGAAGCCGAACATGACTTCAGGCTATCCGCGCTGTCCAATCTCCCGGGGCCGCGCCACTGGGCATGCGCCTCCACGGGGCCCAGACTCCTTCTCATAGTCTGACCCCTGTGTCCGAACTCAACAAAGGCATGCTCTACGGCACGAGCGCGTACTTCTTATGGGGCTTCCTGCCCCTCTACTGGCCCCTGATCAGCCCGCCGTCCAGCCCTTTTGAGGTCCTCCTTCATCGGATGATCTGGTCATTGGCTGTCACCCTGGTGGCGCTGCTGGTCCAGCGGAACTGGGGGTGGATCCGCGAGGTGCTGCGCAGCCCCAAGCGGCTGCTGCTGCTCGTCCTCTCGGCCGGGGTGATCTCCGCGAACTGGGGCGTCTTCATCGTCGCGGTGACCACCGGGCACACCCTGCAATCCGCGCTCGCCTACTTCATCAACCCGCTGGTGAGCGTGGCGCTGGGCACGCTGATCTTCCGGGAGCGGCTGCGCTCGGCGCAGTGGGCGGCGGTCGCCCTCGGCACGGTCGCCGTGGTGGTGCTGACCGTGGACTACGGCTCCCCGCCGGGGCTGGCCCTGGCCCTGGCCTTCTCCTTCGCCGCCTACGGCGTGTTGAAGAAGTTCGTACGGCTGGACGGGGTGGAGAGCCTGACCGCCGAGACCGCGGTCACGTTCCTGCCCGCGCTGGGCGTCGTGCTCTTCCTGGAGTCCTCGGGGGCCGGCACCTTCGCCTCGGTCTCCCCCGTGCACTCGCTGCTGCTGGTCGGCAGCGGGGTGGTCACCGCGGTGCCCCTGATGCTGTTCGGCGCGGCGGCCCACCGCATCCCGCTCACCATGCTGGGGCTGTTGCAGTTCATCGCGCCGGTGATGCACTTCCTCATCGCGTGGCTGATCTTCCGGGAGGAGCTGTCGACCGGCCGGTGGATCGGGTTCGCCCTGGTGTGGGCGGCGCTGACGGTGTTCGTCGTGGACATGCTCCGCCAGGCCCGCCGCTCCGCCCGTGCGGCCGCGCAGCCCGAATCCGGGACGGAGCCCCGGGCCGTGGCCGGGGCGGACTGAGGACGCGCGGGAGGGCGGCCCGCCGGTGGGACCGGACCGCCCTCCCCGTGTGGACCGCTGGGCCGCCTCAGCGCTCGCGGCGCCTGCCGGACCGCTTGTCCTCCTCGTCGATCTCGATGTGCTCCTTGCGGAGCTCGCCGGTCACCCTTTCGGTGTCGGTGACCTCCTCCTTGGAGATGCGCACCCGCTCCACGGGCACCTCCTCCTTGCCGACCACCGCGTGCTCCTCGTGCAGGACGATCTCCTCCTCCTGCTCGCCCATCCGGCTCCTGCCCGAGGTCGGCTCCTCGCCGGTCACCGGCTCGCGTTCGATGCGCAGCTCCTCCCGGCGCACGGAGACGTCCTGCTCGAACGGCTCGCTCTCCACGGTCTTGTGTATGCGGGCCCGGCCGGACTCGGTGCGCTCGACGCCTATCCTGGCCTGCTCCTCGGAGCGGGTCATGAACGCCTCCCCGCCCCGGCCGGACGCCTCCTCGGGCGACCGCTCCCCGGCGCCGCGCTCCTCTCTGCGCGTGCGCTCCTCCCTGCGGGCGCGCTCCTCTGCGGAGACCTCCTCGGCCTGGCCGCGCGGTCCGGGGACCTTGGGCTGCACGCCGTAGTGGCGGTAGAGCTGGGCCTCCTGCTCGGGCGAGAGGTGGCCGCCGGCCTCGAAGCGGGGCGAGTCCTTGATCAGGCTCTTGGAGAAGGGGACGCGCAGGTCCTCGTCGGTGATCTCGGCTCCGGCCAGCGGAACGAAGCTTTCCTGGGAGCCGAACATGCCGGTCTGGACCGTCACCCATGTCGGCTGGTGGGTCTGGTCGTCCCGGTAGACCTGGCCGATCCTGCCGACGCTGTGGCCGTCCTGGTCGATCAGCTTGTGCCCGATCAGCTCCTGGATTCCCAGCCGGGGTGCCATGCGAATCAACTCCCTTGGTCCGTGCCGCCTCAGACGGCTGCTCGCCGCGCTGCCTGACCGGCATCGCGGCAGTTCAGGGAGTCGGCTACCCGGTCGGCCGCGGGGTGACCCGCGACATGACCCGACATATACCCAGAAAAGGGCGGGGCGTGACCGGGCACGGCCCCGCCGGGGTCAGCCGTTGCGCTCCACGACGTAGTCGCACAGCGCCAGGAAGGCGCCCCGGGCCGGGCAGTCCGGGAGGGTGAGCAGCTCCGCCCGCGCCCGGTCCGCCCAGGAGTGCAGGTCGTCCTCGGCGGCCTTCATCGCCGGGTGCGCCCGCAGCAGGGCCAGCGCCTCGGCGGTCTCGTCGTCGTCCAGCGGACGGCCCAGCAGGGAGCGCAGCCGGGCGTGCTCGGGCTCGGTGCCCTGAAGCGCGTACAGCATCGGCAGGGTCAGCACCCCCTCGCGCAGGTCGGTGCCGGGGGTCTTGCCGGACTGCACGGTCTCGCTGGCCACGTCCAGGAGGTCGTCGGAGAGCTGGAAGGCCATGCCCAGGGCGTCGCCGGCCCGGGTGAGCGTCTCGATCACCTCGGGGTCGGCCTTGCCGAACATCGCGCCGAACCGGGCCGAGGAGGCGATCAGCGACGCCGTCTTGTCCGCGATGACGTCGAGGTAGTGCTTCATCGGGTCGACGCCCGGGCGCGGCCCCGCGGTCTCCATGATCTGGCCTCGCACCAGGCGGCCGAAGGTCTGCGCTTGCAGGCGGACCGCCTCGGTGCCCAGGTCGGCGAGGATCTCCGAGGCGCGGGCGAACACGTAGTCGCCGGTGAGGATCGCGATCGTGTTCCCCCAGCGCCGGTTGGCGCTGGGACGGCCCCGGCGCAGCTCGGCCTCGTCCATCACGTCGTCGTGGTAGAGGGTGGCCACGTGCGTCAGTTCGACCACCGCCGCGGCCGGGACGAGGTCGGGGTTGCTCGCGTCGCCGAAGCGGGCGGACAGCAGAACCAGGATGGCGCGGAGCCGCTTGCCCCCGGCTGCCAGCAGGTGCGCGGCGGCCTCGTTCAGCAGCGGGTCGCTCTCCTCCACCGTGTCCCGGAGCAGTTGCTCCACCTGCTCCAGCTCGGCCTGGATCTCCCCGGCGAGCGCCTTGTCAATACTCGGCAGCGTCAGAAACCCGCTCGGGACAGCACCGCTCACCTGAAGCTCCACCTGTCAGCAGGGCGCGCGATACTTCGCTTCGCGAAGTACCGCGCGCTCTCGAAACGAACACAGACTGATTCAGAAGTTATCCGACACAGAGTCAACGACCAAAGCGGGTGTCGGTTTCCTCCTGGTCACCGCATGAAGAGGGCTTCAGGAACGGTGCCCTCCGCCGCGGTCGTCTCCTCCGGCTGCGGGACCAGGTTGTCCAGCACCGGGCCGGGGAAGACGCCCAGGAGCAGGGTAGCCGCAACGCCCACGCCGACGACGGTGCCGGTGAGGGCGCCCGGGCGGAGCACCCGGGGCGCGTTCTCGGCGGGCTCGGCGAAGAACATCAGCACGATGATGCGCACGTAGAAGAACGCGGTCACCGCGCTGCTGAGCACGCCGACGACCACCAGCGGGGTCGCCCCGGCCGCCACCGCCGCCTCGAACACGGCGAACTTGCCGATGAAGCCGCTGGTCAGCGGGATTCCGGCGAAGGCGAGCAGGAACAGGCCCAGCGAAGCGGCCAGGAGCGGGGAGGTGCGTCCCAGCCCCGCCCACTGCGTCAGGTCGCCCGCCTCGGCGCCGCCCTCGGGGTTGCGCACCAGGGTGACGACCGCGAACGCGCCGACGGTGGTGAAGCCGTAGGCGGCCAGGTAGAACATGGCCCCGGCCAGGCCGTCGGCGCTGGCCGCCACGACCGCGGTGAGGATGAAGCCCGCGTGGACCACCGAGGAGTAGGCCAGCAGCCGCTTGATGTCGCGCTGGGTCACCGCGATCACCGCGGCGACCACCATGGTCAGGATCGCCACGACCCACAGCATCGGCCGCCACTGCTCCACCGACGCGCCGAAGGCGACGTAGAACACCCGCAGCAGCGCGCCGAACGCGGCGACCAGGGTGCCGGAGGCCATGAGCGCGGTGACCGGGGTGGGCGCGCCCTGGTAGACGTCGGGCTTCCAGTTGTGGAAGGGCACCGTGCCCACCTTGAACAGCAGGCCCACGCCGACCAGGGCGATGCCGGCGAGCAGCAGCGGGCCGCCGCCCTCGATCAGGCCGCCCTCGCTGCCCGCGCGGTTGATGTCGGCGAAGTTCACCGAGCCCGCGTAGCCGTACACCATGGCGATCCCGAACAGGAAGAACGCCGAGGAGAAGGCGCCCAGGATGAAGTACTTGAGCGCGGCCTCCTGGGAGAACAGGCGGCGGCGCCGGGCCAGGCCGCACAGCAGGTACAGCGGCAGGCTCATCACCTCGAGGGCGATGAACATGGTGAGGAAGTCGTTGGCCGCGGTGAACAGTTGCATGCCCAGCACCGCGAACATCACCAGCGGGTAGACCTCGGTGTGCCGGGTCCCGGCGAGGATGTGCGCGCGCTCCTCCTCGCTGCCGGGGACCGCGGCGGCCTGCGCGGTGAAGGCGCCCTCGCCGTCCCGGTCCTCGGCGATCAGCAGGAGGCTGACCAGCGCCAGCACCAGGATGACGCCCTGGAAGAACAGGGCGGGGCGGTCCACGACCAGGGTCGCGAAGGCCACCGTGAGGCCCGCGCCCTCCGCGGGCAGCGCGCCCACCTGCACCACGGTCAGCACGAAGGCCGCGCCGATGCCGAGCAGCGCCAGCACCAACTGGGTGATGCGGCGGCGCTGCGGGGACACGAACGCCTCGACGAGCACCCCGAGGACGCCGACCGCGAAGACCACCAGCAGCGGCGACAGCAGCCCGTAGTCGAGGTCGGGCGCCTGGGTGGTGACTGTCGGGGTCTGGGCCTCCGACAGGCTCAGCGGGATCATCCGTCTGCTCCTTCCTGGCCGCTGGCCTGGTCAACCCCCACCGCCGGAGCGGGGTCGCTGACGTCGATCTGCTGCATGGTCTGCTCCACCGCGGGGTTGATCACGTCCAGCAGCGGCTGGGGGAACACCCCGAAGAGGATGATCACGGCGACGAGCGGGGCCACCGCCCACAGCTCGCGGCCGGAGAGGTCCGAGACCCCGGCCAGCTTCTCCCGGACCGGTCCGGTCATGGTGCGCTGGTACAGCCACAGGATGTACAGGGCGGCCAGGACCACGCCGACGGTGGCGATGACCGCGGCCACCGGCAGGACCGTGAAGGTGCCGACGAACACCAGGAACTCGCTGACGAACGGGGAGAGCCCCGGCAGCGCCAGGCTGGACAGTCCGGCCACCAGGAAGGTGCCGGCGAGCACCGGGGCCGTCTTCTGCAAGCCGCCGTAGTCGGCGATCTGCGCGGACCCGTTGTTGCGGGCGATGAGGAAGCCCACGATGAGGAAGAGCGCGCCGGTGGAGAAGCCGTGGTTGACCATGTACAGCGCGGCGCCCGACTGGCCCTGCGAGGTCATCGCGAAGATGCCCAGCGTGATGAAGCCGAAGTGGGACACCGAGGTGTAGGCGACGAGCCGGAGCATGTCGCTCTGGCCGATCGCCACGATCGCGCCGTAGATGATGCTGACCAGGCTGAGCGCCACCACCGGCCAGACGAACCACTTGGCCGCCCCGGGGAACAGCTCCAGGCAGTACCGCAGCATGCCGTAGGTGCCGACCTTGTCGAGCACGCCCACCAGCAGCACGGCGGTGCCGGGCCGGGAGCTGCCCGCGGCGGTGGGCAGCCAGGTGTGCACCGGCCACATCGGGGCCTTGATGGCGAAGGCCACGAAGAATCCGAGGAACAGCCAGCGGGCCGCGGTGGTGTCCACCCCGGCGAGCAGGCCCTCGGGGCCGACCAGGTCGCTCCAGAGGAACGTGCCGTTGCCCGCCTGGGCGCTGTAGGCGTACACGCCGATCACCGAGACCAGCATGAGCAGGCCGCCCAGGAGGCTGTAGAGCAGGAACTTCACCGCGGCGCGGCGGCGGTCCTCGCCCCGGCCGTACCGCCCGATCATGAAGTAGACCGGGATCAGCATGGCCTCGAACAGGACGTAGAAGAGGAAGACGTCGGTGGCCGCGAAGACCCCGATCATCATCGCCTCGAGCAGCAGGATGAGGGCGAAGTAGCCCTTGCCGCCGTCGGCGGCCTCCTCGTGCTCCTTCCAGGCCGCCAGCACGACCAGCGGCACCAGGAGCACGGAGAGAGCGATCAGGGTCAGGGCGATGCCGTCGACGCCCACCGCGTAGTGCACGCCGAAGCGCGCGATCCACGGGTGGACCTCGGTGAACTGCATGCGGGGGCCGCCCGGGTCGAAGTTCAGCGCCATCGCGCCGACGACGGCGAGCACGACCAGGGTGCAGGCCAGGGTGACCCGCTTGGCGAGTTCCACCCGCTCGCGTGGGATGAGTGCCACGATCAGCGAGCCCAGTGCGGGCAGCGCGATCGCGAGTGTCAGCCAGGGGATGGTCATTGGTTCAGATCCTCACCTGCTGGTCCGGTGTGCGGCGCTGGGAGGTGGCGGTACTACGCAAGGTTCACTCCCAACGTGGTGGCCAGGACGACGGCCGCGCCGAAGAGCATGGTCAGCGCGTAGCTGCGGGCGAACCCGGTCTGCATGAGGCGCAGGTTCTCCGAAGCGGCGCGGACCGAGCGCGCGACCCCGTTGACGACACCGTCCACGGCGTGGTCGTCGAAGGCGACGGCGGCCCTGGTGAGCTGCTGGCCGGGCCGCATGAACAGGCCCTCGTTGATGGCGTTGCCGTACAGCTCCTCCCGGGCGGCGACGGTGATGAAGTTGCCCTTGGGCGCGGTGACCGGCACCTCGCTGCGGGCGTAGCGCAGCCACGCGTACCCCACCCCGACGACCATGAGCGCCAGCGCGGCCAGCGAGTACGGGCTGGTCAGCATGTGGACCAGGTCGAACTCGTGGTGCGGGGCGCCCACGACGGGGGCGAGGAAGTGGGCGAGGGTGTAGTTGACCACCAGAACCGCGCCCAGCGCCACCGATCCGACCGCGAGGACGATCATCGGGACCGTCATGGTGGTCGGGGACTCGTGCGGGTGGGCGTCCTCGGCCCAGCGCTTCTCGCCGAAGAAGGTGAGGAACATGATCCGGGACATGTAGAAGGCGGTGAGCCCGGCGCCCAGGACGGTCACCCAGCCCAGGATCTGGCCGGTGAGGCCGCCGGAGTCGAAGGCCGCCTGGATGATGCCCTCCTTGGTCCACCAGCCGGACAGGAACGGCACCCCGATGATGGCGAGGTAGCCCGCTCCGAAGGTGGCGAAGGTGACCGGCATGACCGTGCGCAGTCCGCCGTAGCGGCGCATGTCCACCTCGTCGTTCATGGCGTGCATGACCGATCCGGCGCCCAGGAACAGCCCGGCCTTGAAGAAGCCGTGCGTGACCAGGTGGGCGATGGCGGCGGCGTAGCCGATCGGCCCCAGCCCGGCGGCCAGCGTCATGTAGCCGATCTGGCTCATGGTGGAGCCCGCCAGCGCCTTCTTGATGTCGTCCTTGGCGCAACCGATGATCGCACCGGCGAGCAGGGTGGCCGCACCGACGATGGTGACCACCAACTGCGCGGTGGGGGCGGCCTCGAAGATCGGGCCGGACCGCACGATCAGGTAGACGCCCGCGGTGACCATGGTGGCCGCGTGGATGAGGGCCGACACCGGGGTGGGGCCCTCCATCGCGTCGAGGAGCCACGCCTGTAGCGGGAGCTGGGCGGACTTGCCGCAGGCGCCCAGCAGCAACAGCAGGCCCACGGCGGTCATGACCCCCTGGCCCGCGCCGTCGACCGCGCCGAACACCGGGCTGAAGGCGACCGTGCCGAACGTGGTGAACAGCAGCATGATCGAGACCAGCAGGCCGATGTCGCCGACCCGGTTGATCAGGAACGCCTTCTTGGCCGCGACCGCCGCCGACGGCTTGTGCTGCCAGAAGCCGATCAGCAGGTAGGAGGCCAGGCCCACGCCCTCCCAGCCGAGGAACAGCACGGCGTAGTTGTCGGCGAGGACCAGCACCAGCATGGCCGCGACGAACAGGTTGAGGTAGGCGAAGAAGCGCCGCCGGTTCTCGTCGTGCGCCATGTAGCCCACCGAGTAGATGTGGATCAGCGAACCCACACCGGTGATGAGCAGCGCGAAGGTGATCGACAGCGGGTCGACGAGCAGGCTCAGGTCGATGTCGAAGCCGCCGACCTTGATCCACTGGTAGACGTGGACCGAGACGCTGCGCTCCTCGGGGGTGCGCCCCAGGAGCTGCACCAGGCTCAGCACCGCCCAGACGAAGCTGGCCAGTGCTGCCGCGATGGCGAGCCAGTGGCCCCAGGCGTTGGTGCGCCTGCCGCCCAGCAGCAGAACGGCCGCGCCCAGCAGGGGCAGGGCGATCATGAGCCAGGCGTAGGAGAGTACGCCGCCGTCGGCCGCGGTGGTGACCGCGTGCACGTCGGCGGCCAGCATGGACGTCATCGTCGTCGTGCCCCCGCCCTAGTTCTTGAGCAGGTTGGCGTCGTCGATCGACGCGGACCTGCGAGTTCGGAAGATCTGCATGATGATGGCCAGGCCGACCACGACCTCGGCGGCCGCGACCACCATCACGAAGAAGGCGATGACCTGGCCTTCGATGCCGCCGTGCATCCGGGAGAAGGCGACGAAGGCGAGGTTGCAGGCGTTGAGCATCAGCTCGACGCACATGAACACGATGATCGCGTTGCGCCGCACCAGGACGCCCACGGCGCCGATGGTGAACACGATCGCCGCGAGCACGATGTAGTTCATCGGGTCCACGAGCCCTCGTCCTCCCGTTGTCCGTCGTTGTCGGAGGCCGCCGTGTCCGGCTTCTCGTCCGGGGCCGCGCCGATCGAGTAGCTCAGGTCCTCGGGGACACCGTGCTGCAACTCGGGGTTGCGCGCGGCGAGCACGGGGTTGATCGAGAGTTGGGAGACCGAGCCGTCGGGCAGCAGGGCCGGCATGTCGATGGCGTTGTGCCGGGCGTAGGTGCCCGGGCCGGGCAGCGGGGTCGGGTGGTCGCCGCGGATGCGGTCCTGCGACATCTGCCGCTGGGTGCGCTTCTTCTTGGTGCGGGCGGAGTGGGCCAGCACCAGGGCGCCGAGGACCGCGGTGATGAGCAGCGCCCCGGTCGCCTCGAAGGCGATGACGTAGCGGTAGATGATCTCGCCGGCGATCCACGGGATGCTGCCGCCCGCGGCGGCCACTCCGGCGCTCAGGCCGACCGGCTCCCCGGCCGTGATCGCTGCCAGGCCGCTGACCAGCGGCACCAGGAAGCACAGCGCGATGACGGCGGTCAGCAGGCGGTGGCCTCGTATGGTCTCCACCAGGGAGTCGGAGGAGCTGACGCCCACCAGCATGAGGACGAAGAGGAAGAGCATCAGCACGGCGCCGGTGTAGACGACGATCTGCACGACCATCAGGAACGGCGCCTGGTTGATCCCGTAGAAGACCGCGAGGCCGATCATCACCACGGCCATCATGAGCGCCGAGTAGACGGCCTTGCGGCTGAAGACCACACCGAGGGCGGCGAGCACCACGAGGGTGCCCAGGACGTAGAAGGTCGCGGCCTCGCCTCCGCCGACGGCGGCGGAGACGGCCGTTGTCTGGAGCGGGACGGTGTTCACTGAACAGCCTCGCTGTTCTGCTCGTCGGCACGGGCCGCCGCGGTGTCGTCGCGTCCGAGCCGGTAGTAGTCTTCTTCGCTCTCGCCGAGCCGCATGGGGTGCGGCGGCGCCTCCATCCCTTCCTTCAGCGGAGCGAGCAACTGCTCCTTGGTGTAGATGAGGCTCTCGCGGCTGTCGTCGGCGAACTCGTACTCGTTGGTCATGGTGAGCGCCCGGGTGGGACACGCCTCGATGCACAGCCCGCACAGGATGCAGCGCAGGTAGTTGATCTGGTAGACGCGGCCGTAGCGCTCGCCCGGGGAGTAGCGCTCCTCCTCGGTGTTGTCACCGCCTTCGACGTAGATGGCGTCGGCGGGACAGGCCCAGGCGCACAGCTCGCAGCCGATGCACTTCTCCAGCCCGTCGGGCCAGCGGTTGAGCTGGTGACGACCGTGGAAGCGGGGCATGGTGGGCGCCTTGACCTCGGGGTACTCGATGGTCGGCACCTTCTTGAACATGGTGTGGAAGGTGACGCCGAACCCCTTGACAGGATTGAGCCACTCAAGCACCGGAAACCTCCTTACGCTTGGGGGCCGAGGTCGGCTGGAAACGGGGTGCCTCCGCGGCCACGCTGCTGCCGTAGTGCGGGGCGCTCATGGGCGGGACGGGGAAGCCGCCGAACATCGGGTCCTCGCGGCGGGCCCGCAGCTCGGCCTCGCGTTCGGCCGCCTCCTGTGCCCTGGCCCTGGCCGCGGCGCGGCTCCAGGCCCACAGGGCGGCGAAGACCAGCAGCCCGAACACGGCGACGACGGCCGCGATGACGTATCCGGGGTAGTTCTCGTTGGTGAGCACCCGGATGACGGCGACCGCGGTGATCCAGACGAGCTGGATCGGGATGAGGATCTTCCAGCCGAGCTGCATGAGCTGGTCGTAGCGGACCCGGGGAAGGGAGCCGCGCGCCCAGATGAACAGGAACATCACGCAGACGAACTTGACCAGCCACCACAGGGCGGGCCACCAGCCCTCGTTGGCGCCGGGCCAGAAGGTGGTGATCGGCGGCGGGGCGAGGTAGCCGCCGAGGAACAGCGTGACGCTCATCGCCGCGACGGTGACCATGTTGACGTACTCGGCGAGGAAGAACATGGTGAACTTCATCGAGGAGTACTCGGTCATGAACCCGCCGACGAGCTCGCCCTCGCCCTCGGCGAGGTCGAAGGGGAGCCGGTTGGTCTCGCCGATCATCGTGATCAGGTAGATCACGAAGGACGGGAACAGGATGACCGCGAACCAGATGCTCTTCTGGGCCTCGACGATCCCCGAGGTGCTGAGCGTCCCGGCGTAGATGAACACCGCGACGAAGGACAGCCCCATCGCGATCTCGTAGCTGATGACCTGGGCGGAGGCGCGCAGGCCGCCCAGCAGCGGGTACGGCGAGCGCGAGGACCACCCGGCGAGCACGATGCCGTAGACGCCGATGGAGGCGGTGGCCAGCACCAGCAGGACCGCCACCGGGAGGTCGGTCAGTTGCAGCCGGGTCTGCACCCCGAACATGGTGACCTCGGGTCCGACCGGGATCACCGAGAAGGCGAAGAAGGCCGGGATCGCGGCGACCATGGGGGCCGCGATGTAGACGGCCTTGTCCACGGTGCGCGGGATGAGGTCCTCCTTGAGCGACAGCTTCACGCCGTCGGCCAGGGATTGCAGCAGACCCCAGGGGCCGAACCGGTTGGGGCCGTGGCGCTGCTGCATGCGGCCCATGACCTTGCGGTCGGCCATGATCATCATCAGCACGCACAGCATGAGGAAAACGAACACGGCCAGGGCCTTGATGAGGATGATCCACCAGGGATCGTTGCCGAAGGCGTCCAGCCCGGGTTCGGCGTTCAGCGCCGCCACGCTGACGGTCGTCGGTGTCACTTCTCACTCCCAGCACTCGTCGCGGCTTCGACGGGGTCGCCGTCCTCGACGGACAGGGTCACCACGGTCCCCGTGCCCGCGCCGAGGTCGCGCCGGACCGCGCAGCCCGCGGCGTTGGTCGGCAGCCAGACCACCCGGTCCGGCATCTCGGTGACGGCCACCGGGACGCGGACCTCTCCGGCCGGGCCTGCGATGCGCAGCGGCTGGCCGTCGACGGCGCCGATCTCGGCGGCGGTGGCGGCGGAGATCCGGGCGACGGCGGGACGGGCGGTCCCGGCGAGGTGGGGTTCGCCGTCCTGCATGCGCCCCCGGCCGAGCAACTGGTCCCAGGTGGCCAGAACCGCCTGGCCGGGCTCCGGGGTCGGGGCCTGGGCGGGGCGGACCACCGGGGTGGGCAGCCGGGTACCCGACCAGACGCCGAGCTCGGCGAGTTCGCGGCGGGCCGCGGCCGGGTCGGGCAGGCCCAGGTGGACGTCCATCTCGTTGGCGATGGCCGACAGCACCCGCAGGTCCGACAGCACGCCGGGCACCTTCAGGGCGGTGTCGAAGGGACGGCCCCGGCCCTCCCAGTTGACGAACGTCCCGGACTTCTCCGCGACGGCGGCCACCGGCAGCACCACGTCGGCGCGGTCGGTGACGTTGCTGGCGCGCAGTTCCAGGCTGACGATGAACGGCACCTTGGCCAGTGCGGCGCGCGCCGCCTCCGGGTCGGGCAGGTCGTCCAGGTCGACGCCGGCGATGACGAGGGCGTCGAGCTGTCCGGCCACCGCCGCGGCGAGGATGCCGGCGGTGTCGCGGCCCTCGGTGGCGGGCAGCTCCGCGACCGACCAGGCGCGGGCGACCTCGGCGCGCGCCCGGGCGTCGTTGACCGGCCGGCCGAGCGGCAGCAGGTTGGGCAGCGCGCCGACCTCGACGGCGCCCCGGTCGCCGGCGCGGCGCGGCACCCAGGCCAGGCGGGCCCCGGTGGTGTCGGCGAGGCGGGCCGCCGCCGACAGGGCCCCGGGCACCTCGGCGAGGCGTTCGCCGACCAGGATGACCGAGCCCGAGGTGTGCAGCGCCTCCAGCGCCTCGGGGGCGACCGTGCCGAGGGAGGTGAGGGCGGTCGCCTCGTCCCCGGGGACGGTGGGGATCAGGGTCCCGTTGGTCTTGGCCAGGCCCCGGCTGGTGTAGGGCGCGATCGAGAACACCCGGGCGCCGTTCTTGCGGACGGCCTTGCGCAGCCGCAGGAAGACGATGGGCGACTCGTCCTCGGGTTCGAAGCCGGCGAGCAGGACCGTGGGCGCCTTCTCCAGGTCGCTGTAGGAGACCTCGATGTTGTGCCCGGCGACCCGGGCGGCGAGGAACTCGGCCTCCTCCTCCGAGTGGGGTCGGGCGCGGAAGTCGATGTCGTTGGTGCGCAGCGCGACCCGGGCGAACTTGGCGTAGGCGTAGGCGTCCTCCAGGGTGAGCCGTCCGCCGACGAGCACGCCCACCCGGCCGCGGGCGGCGGCCAGGCCGCGGGCGGCGACGCTCAGCGCCTCCGGCCAGGAGGCGACCTCCAGGGCGCGGCTGTCCTCGTCGCGCACCAGCGGGTGCTTGAGCCGGTCGGGCTGGGTGGCGTAGGTGAACGCCCACCGGCCCTTGTCGCAGTTCCACTCCTCGTTGACCTGCGGGTCGTCTCCGGCCAGCCGCCGGGTGACCTTGCCGCGCCGGTGGTCGGTGCGCTGGGCGCAGCCGGAGGCGCAGTGCTCGCAGACGCTGGGCGTGGAGACCAGGTCGAAGGGGCGGGAGCGGAACCGGTAGGCGGCGCCGGTGAGCGCGCCCACCGGGCAGATCTGCACGGTGTTGCCGGAGAAGTAGGACTGGAAGGGCTGCCCCTCGGCGATGCCCACCTGCTCCTTGGCGCCGCGCTCCAGCAGTTCGATGAACGGGTCGCCGGCGATCTGCGCGGAGAAGCGGGTGCAGCGGGCGCACTGGATGCAGCGCTCCCGGTCCAGCAGCACCTGGGTGGAGAGCGGGACCGGCTTGGGGAAGGTCCGCTTGACGTCGACGAAGCGGCTCTCGCCCTGCCCGTGCGACATCGCCTGGTTCTGTAGCGGGCACTCGCCGCCCTTGTCGCAGACCGGGCAGTCCAGCGGGTGGTTGACCAGCAGGAACTCCATGATGCCGCGCTGGGCCTTCTCCGCCACCGGCGAGGTCAACTGGGTCTTGACGACCATGCCGTCCATGACGGTGATGGTGCAGGATGCCTGCGGCTTGGGCATGCCGCGCCCGTTGCCCATGTCGGGGATCTCCACCAGGCACTGGCGGCAGGCGCCGACCGGGTCGAGCAGCGGGTGGTCGCAGAACCGCGGGATCTGGATGCCGAGCAGCTCGGCCGCGCGGATCAGCAGGGTGCCCTTGGGGACCTGGATCTCGAAGCCGTCGATGGTGACGGTGACGAGGTCCTCCGGAGGCACCGCGGGGGACCCGCCCGCGGTGGTGTTGGTCGTGACTGTCATCAGGCGTCCTCTTCCACGGACTCGTTCGCCCAGCGAGTGGTGCGCTGATACGGGAACAGCTCCCAGGCGGGGGTGTGCGTGCCCGCGGTGAACTCCTCCCGGAAGTACTTGATCGCCGAGGTCACCGAGCTGGTCGCACCGTCCCCGAGCGCGCAGAAGGAGCGCCCGAGCAGGTTGTCGCAGATGTCGAGCAGCGTGTCGATGTCCTCCTGGGTGCCCTTTCCGGCCTCGATGCGGCGCAGCACCTGGACCATCCAGGAGTTGCCCTCGCGGCACGGCGTGCACTTGCCGCAGGACTCGTGCGCGTAGAACTCGATCCAGCCGCGCACGACCCGGACCACGGAGGTGGTCTCGTCGAAGATCTGCAACGCCCGGGTGCCCAGCATGGAGCCGGCCGCGCCGACGGACTCGAAGTCCAGCGGGATGTCGATGTGCTCCTCGGTGAAGATCGGGGTGGAGGAGCCGCCGGGCGTCCAGAACTTGAGCCGGTGCCCGTCGCGGATGCCGCCGGCCATGTCGAGCAGTTCGCGCAGCGTCACGCCGAGCGGGGCCTCGTACTGTCCGGGCCGCTTGACGTGGCCGGACAGGGAGAAGAAGCCGAATCCGGCGGACTTCTCGGTGCCCATGGAGCTGAACCACTCGGCGCCGTTGGCGACGATGCTGGGCACGCTGGCGATGGACTCGACGTTGTTGACCACGGTCGGCGAGGCGTACAGGCCGGCCACGGCGGGGAACGGCGGCTTGAGGCGGGGCTGGCCCCGGTAGCCCTCCAGGGAGTCCAGCAGGGCGGTCTCCTCGCCGCAGATGTAGGCGCCCGCCCCGGCGTGCACGACCACGTCGAGGTCGAAGCCGCTGCCCAGGATGTCCTTGCCGAGCAGTCCGGCCTCGTAGGCCTCGGCGACGGCGTGCCGCAGCCGCCGGATGACGTGCAGCACCTCGCCGCGCACGTAGACGAACGCCTGGTGGCTGTTGATCGCGTAGGAGGCGATCGCGATGCCCTCGACCAGGGCGTGCGGGTTGGCCAGCAGCAGCGGCATGTCCTTGCAGGTGCCGGGCTCGGACTCGTCGGCGTTGACCACGAGGTAGCGCGGCTTGGGGTTGTCCTTGGGCAGGAAGCCCCACTTCATCCCGGTGGGGAAGCCCGCGCCTCCGCGGCCGCGCAGCCCGGACGCCTTGACCAGGTCGACGATGGCGTCGGGCTGCATCGTCAGGGCCTTGCGCAGCGCCTCGTAGCCGCCGTTCTCGCGGTAGGCGGCCAGGGTGAAGGAGTCCGCGCGGTCCCAGTTGCGGGACAGCACGGGGGTCAGCGTGGTCACTTGGTCCCCTCCTCGTCGGCCTTGGCGGCGGTGGCCGCCGGGTCGGGCGCCTGCCAGCCGCGTTCGCGGGCCAGCCGCAGTCCGGCCAGGGAGGCCTCACCGGCCTGCGGCCCCTCGGCGGCGCGGCCGTCGTCGAATCCGGCGAGCACGCGGGACGCCTGCTTCCAGGTGCACAGGCGGTCGGGGCCGCGGGTCGGCTTGACGTCCTTGCCGAGGCGCAGGTCGTCGACGAGCTTCTTGGCCGACTCGGGGGTCTGGTTGTCGAAGAACTCCCAGTTGACCATGACGACCGGGGCGAAGTCGCAGGCCGCGTTGCACTCCAGGTGCTCCAGGGAGATCTTGCCGTCCTCGGTGGTCTCGTCGTTCTCCAGGCCGAGGTGCTCCTTGAGGGCGGCGAAGATCTCGTCGCCGCCCATCACCGCGCACAGCGGGTTGGTGCACACGCCCACGTGGTACTCGCCGACGGGGCGGCGCTTGTACATCGTGTAGAACGTGGCGACCGCGGTGACCTCGGCGGTGGTGAGGCCGAGCTGCTCGGCGCAGAAGGCGATGCCCTCGTTGCTGACGTAGCCCTCCTCCGACTGCACCAGGTGCAGCAGCGGCAGCAGCGCCGACCGCGGCTTGGGGTAGCGGGAGATGATCTCCTTGGCGTCCATCTCCAGGCGGGCGCGGTTCTCTCCGCTGAAGATTCCGGAGCTGTCGGGGGTCTGGGGCGTGCTCATCGGTCGACGCCTCCCATCACGGGGTCGATGCTGGCCACGGCGGCGATGACGTCGGCGACGGTGCCGCCCTCGCACATGGCTGCCACGGCCTGGAGGTTGGTGAACGAGGGGTCCCTGAAGTGCACCCGGTAGGGGCGGGGGCCGCCGTCGCTGACCGCGTAGCAGCCGAGTTCGCCCTTGGGGCTCTCCACCATCGCGTACGCCTGGCCGGGCGGTACCCGGAAGCCCTCGGTGACCAGCTTGAAGTGGTGGATGAGGGCTTCCATGGAGCCGCCCCGGCCCATGATGTGGGCGATGTGGGAGGGCGCGTTGCCCATGCCGTCGGGGCCGAGTGCGAGCTGGGCGGGCCAGCCGATCTTGGCGTCCTCGATCATCACCGGGCCCGGCTGGAGCTTGTCCAGGCACTGTTCGATGATCTTGAGGCTCTCCTCGATCTCGGCCATGCGCACCCGGTAGCGGGCGTAGACGTCGGCTCCGTCGGAGACCGGGACGTCGAACTCGTAGTTCTCGTAGCCGCAGTAGGGCTTGGCCTTGCGCAGGTCCCAGGGCAGTCCGGCGGCGCGCAGGATCGGCCCGGTGACGCCCAGCGCCAGGCAGCCGGTGACGTCGAGGTAGGCGACGTCGCGGGTGCGCGCCAGGTAGATGGGGTTGGCGTCGAGGAGCTTGCGCATGTCCTTCAGGCGCTTGGGCATCTCGGCGAGCAGCTCGCGCACCTTGCCGACGGTGCCCGGGGGGAGGTCCTGGGCCACGCCGCCGGGGCGGACGTAGGCGTGGTTCATGCGCAGGCCCGTGACCATCTCGAAGATGTCCAGGACCATCTCGCGTTCCCGGAAGCCGTTCGTCATGATCGTGGTCGCGCCCAGCTCCATGCCGAACGTGGCCATCGCGACGAAGTGCGAGGCGATCCGGTTGAGCTCCATCATCATCACGCGGATGACGTTGGCCCGCTCGGGGATCCGGTCGGTGATGCCGAGGAGCTTCTCGACGGCGAGGCAGTAGACGGTCTCGTTGAACAGCGGCGTGAGGTAGTCCATGCGGGTCACGAACGTGGTGCCCTGGGTCCACGTCCGGTACTCCATGTTCTTCTCGATGCCGGTGTGCAGGTAGCCGATGCCGACCCGGGCCTCGGTGACGGTCTCGCCCTCGAGGGTGAGGATGAGCCGGAGCACCCCGTGCGTGGAGGGGTGCTGGGGGCCCATGTTGACGACGAGCCGGTCGGGCTGCCCCTTCTGGGCTGCGGCGACCACCTCGTCCCAGTCGCCTCCGGAGGCGTCGACGTAGGTCTCGGTTGGAGTGGTCATGCGTAGGACCTCCGCTCGTCCGGCGGGGGGACCTTGGCCCCGCGGTACTCGACCGGGATGCCGCCCAGCGGGTAGTCCTTGCGCTGGGGGTGGCCGTGCCAGTCGTCGGGCATCTGGATGCGGGTGAGAGCGGGGTGGCCGTCGAAGACGATCCCGAAGAAGTCCCAGGTCTCCCGCTCGTGCCAGTCGTTGGTGGGGTAGACGCTGACGATGGAGGGGATGTGCGGGTCGGCGTCGGGGCAGGTCACCTCGAGCCGGATCTCGCGGTTGTGGGTGATGGAGCGCAGCTCGTAGACGGCGTGCAGCTCGTTGTCCGTGTCGTCCGGGTAGTGGACGCCGTTGACCCCCAGGCACAGCTCGAAGCGGAGTGCCGGGTCGTCGCGCAGCCGGGAGACCACGTCCACCAGGTGCTCGCGCCGGACGTGGAAGGTGATCTCGCCGCGGTCCACGACGACCCGCTTGATCGCGGTGTCGTAGGGCGTCCCGACCTCCTTGAGGGAGCGCTCCAGCGCGTCGGCGACCTCGTCGAAGTAGAGGGTGCGCGGGTCGTCGGGGTTGCTGTAGGGGCGCTCGGAGGCGAGGGGTGCGGGCCGGTAGACCCGCAGCCTGCCGTAGCCGGAGGTGTCGCCCGTGGTCTTGGCGCCGAACATGCCCGTGCGCGCGATCGGCGAGTTGAGGCGCTGCCGGCCCAGCTCCGCAGGCAGATTGTCCTTTTCTGGTAGGTTAGGCTTACCTTGTTGCTCGTTGGAGGTCATCGGGTGGCTTCCTCCGTCTGCTGGATCAGCGGCAGCGCCCGCAGGCGTCGCTGCTCCAGTTCCTCGATCTCACGTTCGCGGTGCACACCGAGCTTGGTGTTCTGGACCTTGTCGTGCAGCTTGAGGATGGCGTCCAGCAGCATCTCGGGGCGGGGCGGGCAGCCGGGGAGGTAGATGTCCACAGGCACGATGTGGTCGACGCCCTGCACGATGGCGTAGTTGTTGAACATGCCGCCGCTGGAGGCGCACACGCCCATGGCGATCACCCACTTGGGCGCCGCCATCTGGTCGTAGATGGTGCGCAGGACGGGGGCCATCTTCTGGCTCACACGCCCCGCCACGATCATCAGGTCGGCCTGGCGCGGCGTGGCGGAGAAGCGTTCCATGCCGAAGCGTGCGATGTCGTAGCGCGGTCCGCCGACCGCCATCATCTCGATGGCGCAGCAGGCCAGGCCGAAGGTCGCGGGCCACATGGACGTCTTGCGGACGAAGCCGACGATCTGTTCGACCGTGGTCAGCAGGACCCCGCTGGGCAGCTTCTCTTCGAGACCCATCAGGCGAACCCCCTTTCCGGTTCTGCGATCTCAGTGGGACGACCGGGGATCAGGCGCGGAACGGTCATGCTGATCAGTTCCATTCGAGACCGCCGCGGCGCCACTCGTAGGCGTAGGCGATCGAGACGTTGACGAGGAACAGGACCATCACGACCAGGCCGAAGATCCCGAGCGCGTCGAGGTGCACCGCCCAGGGCACCAGGAAGATGACCTCGATGTCGAAGACGATGAACAGCATCGCCGTCAGGTAGTACTTGACCGTGAACCGGCCGCCTCCCACGGGCTGGGGAGTGGGGTCGATGCCGCACTCGTACGCCTGGAGTTTGGTGCGGTTGTAGCGCTTGGGTCCGGCGATCGCCCCGACGATCATCGAGACGATCACGAAGGCGGCGCCGATACCGCCGAGCACGAAGATGGGGGTGTACAGCTCCATCGGCTAGCTGCTCCCTCTGGTTGGTACGCGGAAGAGGTTCATGTCCTGCCGTCCTCGCGGTGTGGGTCTCGTGGGTGGGGTCCTCACGCGGCCGGCGCGATCTTGGACAGGCCGTTGATCAACCGGTCCATCGCGTCTCCCTGGCTGGGTTCGGTGAGGTTGGCCAGCATCTTGAGGGTGAAGCGCATCAGCGTGGGCCGTGGGAGTCCGTACTTGGTGGCGTACTTCATGAACTCCGGGTTGCCGATCAGCTTCACGAAGTAGCGCCCCAGCGTGTAGTAGCCGCCGTAGGTCTCCCGCAGGATCTGCGGGTAGCGCAGCAGGGTGCGCTCGCGGGCCTGCTGGGTGGGGCGGCTGAGCGCCTGGACGGCCACCTCCGCGGCGATCTGGCCGGCTTCCATCGCGTAGGCGATGCCCTCCCCGTTGAAGGGGTTGACCATGCCGCCCGCGTCGCCGACCAGCATCAGGCCGCGGGCGTAGTGCGGGGTCCGGTTGAAGCCCATGGGCAGGGCCGCGCCGCGGATCGGCCCCCGCTGGTTCTCCTCGGTGAAGCCCCACTCCTCGGGCATGTTCTGGGTCCAGCGCCGCAGGAGCTTGCGGTAGTCGACCTTCTGGAAGGAGGCGGTGGAGTTGAGGATGCCGAGCCCCACGTTGCTGGTGCCGTCGCCGACCCCGAAGATCCAGCCGTAGCCGGGGAGCAGCACCTTCTTGCCGTCCTGGTGGTCCCACAGCTCCAGCCAGGACTCCAGGTAGTCGTCGTCGTGGCGGGGGCTGGTGAAGTAGGTGCGCACCGCCACGCCCATCGGCCGGTCGTCGCGCTTGCGGATGCCCAGGGCGATCGACAGACGCGAGGAGTTGCCGTCGGCCGCCAGGACGAGGGGGGCGCGGAAGTGGCGGGTGCGGCCCTCGGCGTCCGTGGCGCTGACCCCGACGACGCGGTTGCTGCGCGCGTCGACGAGGGGCGCGGTGACGTTGGTGCGCTCCAGCAGCCGGGCGCCGGCCCGGACCGCGTGGCGGGCCAGGATCTGGTCGAAGTCGTAGCGGGTGCGGACCAGGCCGTAGTCGGGGTAGGCGGCGAGTTCGGGCCAGGGCAGTTCGAGGCGGACGCCGCCGCCGATGATGCGCAGTCCGCGGTTGCGGATCCAGCCCTCGCCGTCCACGGGGATGCCCATGGCGACGAGCTGCTTGACGGAGCGCGGAGTGAGGCCGTCGCCGCAGACCTTCTCGCGCGGGAAGGCGGTCTTCTCCAGCAGCAGGACGTCCAGACCGGCGGTGGCCAGGTAGTAGGCGGCCGTGCTCCCCGCGGGGCCCGCTCCGACGACGATGACGTCCGCCTCGTCCTGCGGGGCCGTGGTGTCTGTGGCTGGGGTCGGTGCTGTCTGGCTCACGGGTGGTCCTGACTGCTCGGCGCGGTCGCACCTCGGGGGCGTGCTTGTGGCTGTCTCGTCGTGGGAGAGAAGACTCGCCCCCTTGTGAAGTGCTTCACAAGGTCTTCAAGCCGAAGTCTAGACCTTTCGCGACCCGGGAGCGACCCCAGGCTCTGGTTGTCGGGCTTTCCGCAACACCCCAGCTACCTAGGGGTTTAAAAATCAAGTTAAGGGAAATCAAGATCCGTTTGACCGTTTTGCCCGTTATGGGACTAGAGTCCCGACAAAAATCCCAAAAGGCCCCAAAACAGGACATAACCCCACGGGAGATTCCTCACTCCGGGTCACTGACCTGCGCCGATGCGTCTTGGTCACGATCACAAAAAACCTCCGTGTCCGCCAGGACACGGAGGAGGCGGGCGCGCGGGCGCCGCCCGGCTCAGTCCTCGCGGCGGGCGCGGTGCAGCGCCACCACCCCGAAGGTGAGGTTCCGCCAGGCCACCCGGGACCACCCGGCGGCCTGGAGCTGGCGGGCCAGCGCGCGCTGGTCCGGCCAGGCCGCGATCGACTCCGACAGGTAGGCGTAGGCGTCGGGGTTGTCGCTGAAGCCGCGGGCCACGAGGGGCAGGCCGATCTCCATGCCCTTGGCCAGGATCCGGTCCAGGGGCCGCACCGGAAGGTGGCTGAACTCACAGATGACCAGCCGTCCGCCGACCTTGGTGACCCGTCGCAGCTCCCGCAGCGCCCGGTCCGCGTCCTGCACGTTGCGCAGCCCGAAGGAGATGGTGACGGCGTCGAAGGTCTCGTCCGCGAACGGCAGGGCCAGCGCGTCGCCCGCCACCACGGTGACCCCCCTGCGGGAGGCCCCGCCCCGGCGCTCGGCCCCGACCCGGAGCATGCCCAGCGAGAAGTCGCAGGCGATGACCCGCGCGCCCTTGCGGGTGAAGGACTCCGAGGAGGTCCCGGTGCCCGCCGCCAGGTCGAGCACCAGCTCTCCGCTGTAGGCGTCGACCGCGTCGACGACGGCCTTGCGCCAGCGGCGTTCCCAGCCCAGCGTGAGCACGCTGTTGAGGAGGTCGTAGCGGCTCGCGATGGTGTCGAACATCGCGGCGACGTCCTGGGGGTCCTTGTCCAGTTCGGCACGGGTCATGCTGCACAGCCTAGAGGGTGGGCCGCGGCCTCCCGCGCGGCCCCGGCCCCCGGGGGCGGCGCGCGCCCCGGGTCACCGGTGCTGCCCGGCTCCCCGGTCGGCCTGCCCGGGCGCGCGGGCGCCGTCCTGCGCCTCCTGGAGCTCGTCCTCCTTGGCGGCGCCCGCCTCGAGCCGCTCCCCTAGGCTGCGGATCCGGCCCATCCCCGCCACCAGCGAGGCGGACAGCGCGTCGCGCTGCCGGGACAGCAGCACGAAGCTCACCAGTCCGCTGATCAGCAGTGCGAGAACGGCCGCGAGCAGGCCCCGGGCGCCGAGCAGGTACACCACACCGAAGGCGACCGCGAAGAGCAGCGCGCGGGCCGCGGTGTAAACGACGAAGTTGCGCATGAAACCGCCTCACAACGGGTGGAAACGGGTCGTCGGGGCGACGGCGCAGGTGCCGAGAGGGGTTGGTCGCCGACAGTCCGCCCGAGAGGTTCCACCACGGCCTCCCGGCGCTGCATCGTCCCTCTTCACACCCTAAGGGGGCGTCCTCCGGAGGGGCGCGCGACCCCACCGGGAGGCGCGGGGATCCCGGGTCCGCCCGGCCACGAAAAGCTACTGCCGGGAAACTTCTGAGACAGATATCACGTTCCGATCACATCTGACCGTCCCCGCCCACGTTTCCCCTCATCTTTCCGAAAACTAAGGAGGAAACAGCCCGACTCATGCACACTAGGGGATCAAACGCCCGGACCACGTCCGGGCGGGTGCGAAGGGGGATGGTGAAGGTGGAAAGGACGACCGAACGCTTGCTGACGCCGGGAGAGGTGGCCTCTCTCTTCCGGGTGGACCCCAAAACGGTCACCCGGTGGGCCGCGTCCGGACGGATCAGCAGCATCCGCACTCCCGGTGGACACCGCCGCTTCCGGGAGTCCGAGGTGCGTGCCCTGCTCCACGGGGAGGCTCCCGAGTCCTCTCGCTGACCTGCAAGAACCCGCAACCGTATCCTCGACGGCGCCAGACCCGCTCCATGGCGTTCCACTCCCGCACATCCAGGTCGCTCCCCGGATAGTCTGGAAGACATGGTTTGGCTCGGTGGCCTGATTACGCTGCTCACAATCGTGCTCTGGGTGTACGCGTTCTTCGACGCGCTCACCTGCCCCGCTGAGGAAGTCCGCACTCTTCCCAAGGTGCTCTGGCTGCTCGTCATCGTGCTGTTCGCAGTGGTCGGCCCGCTGCTGTGGCTCTTCCTCGGACGCCCCCACACGCGCCCCGGCACGGTGGTCTCCTCCGTGCCGGCCGTCTCCGCCGACCACCTGGACCCCTCGGACTTTCATCGGCCGTCCGGTCGCAGCGTCCCGCTCGGCCCGGACGACGACCCCGAGTTCCTTCAGCGACTCAACAAGCGCATCAACCCGGAGGACTGAGACGAGACGCGG
>Ga0207864_1001333_pt1 | contig 27654 bp, 19 predicted proteins | sample HigsolmetaAR202D_FD_184834 | JGI IMG/M metagenome (GOLD analysis project Ga0207864, IMG submission 184834) | Ionic liquid and high solid enriched microbial communities from the Joint BioEnergy Institute, USA - AR20-2-D (SPAdes) (version 2) ... | reverse complement strand
CGTTCGCTTCGCAGTGTGCTGCTGTCGTTCGGGCTACGCCCTCCCTCCAGCAGCACACTGCGGAACAAGTGATTTACCCGAAACTCTCATAAGCCCTGGTACAGGAACCTGGGGCAGGCCACTACGCTGCACCCAGAATTCCGCCAACTTTTCTCGCTGGTCCTCAATCAAGACGACTCGGCCGGCGCCGGAAGGCAGCCCCCTTCTTGAAGTCTCCCCCAGATCTTTTAAAGAAGTTTCGGAATTGAAACATTAGCTACGGAACTTTCTGTGTCCCGGTTTATGTCGCCCATGCCCACAACTTCGTGAGGGGCGTAGGACGTCCGCCAGCAGGTGGACTTTGTGCCGGCTACCTCTCTTTGCCCTCCAGGATTTCACAACCGGGGTACCGTTGCATCAGCTTGCTGACTGCGGCGAACTGATCCTTCGCCTCGATCAGGATATTGCCGACGATACCGCCGCTCTTGGTGCGAATCTTGAAGATGAACTTCTTGTTGGCAGCGAGCATTTCGGTGGCTCCGAAAGCGAAGGCGATCAACGAGATCAGAAATACACGGCGTTTCATCGGCCCTTCCCTTGTTACGACTTCCACAGCACGCCACCCCAGGACACACACCGTGTTCGTCGACCATCACGCCGACACCTCTATACAGTCTACCAATAGGCGTCGTTCGGTGCCCATCGCTTCGCCTCAGCTCTGCGGCGATAGCCGGCGCCCGAAAGCCATCAGGTCCGAAATCGACATTACCGTGAGCTAAGACCTCACCGATGTGCTCGGTAGCATCAGGGGCTGAAAGTTCGTCACAGCCCAGAGGAAACAAACCTGCGACTCTCGATTCTCCGAGCATGATTCCCAGTTTAGACGGCAGTGCGGTTCCAAACCCCGATGCTGTCGATGCCGCCAGCAGCGCACTACTGGCAGGGTTGCACCGCCTGGGCTTAACAGTCCCGTATGGGAGTCCCAGTGATGGCGGACAGATATGGACGCCGGATATGGCCTCTTGCAGGCAATAGTGCAACGCTCTTACTAAAACGCTTGTGACCGGGATCGTTTGAGCGTTCCCTGGTAGGGCGACTGTTGCCCCCAAGCCCCCCCCAATAGTCGCCCCACCGGACTCGTTCGGCCATCCGGCGACAAAGATCATTCGTCGCGATGCACTAGAAAACTAAGACTTGCGGCGATCAGCGCACGAAAAAAGCCGCTCGGAGAGCGGCTTTGAGTACCCCCTAGGGGAGTCGAACCCCTGTTTCTGGGCTGAGAACCCAGCGTCCTGGGCCACTAGACGAAGGGGGCCTGAGTTCGTCGGAGCGGTCAGTGCCGTCCATCTGTTAGAAAGTTAATCAGGGGCCGCGAAACTGTCAACCGCCTCGGCTCGTTTGCCAAGCCATCCTCCAAGATTTCTTGGTGTTTTCGAGGTTTTCGCCGCACCAAGCCCAACCAATGAGCCGTGGGCATCGCCACTTCCACCTCCGAAAGTGTGGATCGGCGAGTGGCGGCAGCGGCCTTTCCAAAGCGGCTCTTCGCGGCGAGCCGCGGCGGACCGTTTCGCAACCGGTTCGCCAATAGCAATCGGCAGCCCCGGGCTCAGGCTTTCACCGTGGAAACCACTGCCGGAATATCTTGCGCTGCCGGCGCCGTTTAACACACATCTCCTCAGGCGACCTCTCGGCGGACACAGGTCGCGTCCTGCTAGCTTCTGGCTTTGCGGTAGAACCGCCAGTATATTCATGTTCAGTAGTCCAGCGAGGGCGGCCCGACCGCAGAGACGCTCCCCCTCAGAGCAGCAAACGGCCGTAACACGTAGCGTCGAAGTGCGGCTCGTCCTCGTAGCGTCGCCCGGCTCGTGCGGTGCGACGCCCCGCGCAAAACACCGCCGCTCAGCGAATTCCACGGCCTGCTTGGCCAACCACCGCTCCCCAGCTTCGTGCCCCGCAGAACCGATTCAGCCGATGATCAAACGCATCGAACTGACCAACTTCATGTCGCACAAGCACACGGTGCTTGAGCTCGGGCCGGGGCTGACCGTGCTGGTAGGGCCCAACAACTGCGGCAAGAGTGCCGTAGCCTCGGCGCTGCACATCCTCTGCTACAACGACCTCTCCAACTACGTGTGCCGGCACGGCGAGCGCGAGTGTTCGGTAAAGGTCGTGACCGACGACGGGCATGAGGTGATCTGGCGACGGCGAGGGCAATCCGTCAGCTACGTCATCGACGGCCAGACCTTTGATCGCATCGGCCGGGGCGGCCCGCCCGACGAACTGCACCAAGTGCTGCGGCTGCCCAAGGTCGACGCCGGCGACAACAGCAACGACTCCAACTACGACATTCATTTTGCCTCGCAGAAGTCGCCGATCTTCCTGCTTTCGGACACGGCATCTCCGCAGGCGGCCAAGTTCTTTGCATCGTCGTCGGACGTGATCCGGCTGATCAAGATGCAGAACCGGCATAAGGAGAAGCTGCGAGCCCGCAAGGACGAAAAGAAGCGTCTGGAAGCCAAGTCGCAACGGCTGAATGCCGAGCTGCAGGCCCTGGAGCCGGTGGTCGAGCTCGAGAAGCAGTTAGCCGCCGCGACCGAGAGCTACCATGAACTGCTCAAGCAGCAGGAGTACCTGGACAAAGGCCATGAGCACCTGCGGCGCTGGCAGCGGCAAGCGGCCGAAGCGCAGCGTTGCCACAAGCGTCTCGCCGTGCTCCAAACGCTCGCCGCGCCGCCCGAATTGGCCGATTGCCAACCGCTCGAAAAGTTGATCGCCAGCCTGACTGCCCAGCAATCCAAGGTGGCCGAGGCCCGACAAAACAGCGCGGTCCTGACCCAGCTGGTGGCGCCGCCGCAACTGGCGCCTGCGGAGGCGTTAGAAACGCTGGTTGCTCGCATCCAGCGGTTGGCGGGGCAAGTTGCCCAAGGGAAAGCCGCCGACCAGGCGCTCGCACCGCTGACGGCTCCGCCGGAGCTTGCCGATACGGCGGCGCTTGCGCGGCTGGTCGAGCAGCTTGTGGAAGCCGAACGTCGCTGCGCTGCGGCCTCCATGCGACAGACGGCCCTGCAAGATTTGACGACCGCCCCTGAACTTGGCGACGACGGCGATCTGGCCGAGTTGATCGCCTCGCTCGAGCGCTGCGAGCGGCGTACCGAGCAATTGCGCCGGCAAAACGCGCTACTGGAGCAAACTCACGCCGCTCCTGAGTTAACGGTGGTCGAGCCGCTGGCCAAGCTCATTGAGCAGTACGCAGCCGCAGCAACCAAGGTGGCTCAGGCCCAGCAGGCGTATGCCGAAGCCGAGGCCGAGTGTGCCGAGGTCGAACAGCAGTTGCGCGACAAGGCGGCCGGAGCCATTTGCCCCACCTGCGGTTCGCCGGTCGATGCCCAGCGGTTGTTGGCTCACACCGCCCAGCACGGAGGTACCGGCCATGACCACTAACCACTACGCGGGCTTGCTGTTGATTGGCGATCCGCACCTGGAAGGTCGTCAACCGGGCTTTCGCAAGGACGACTATCCCGAGGTCATTCTCAACAAGCTCCAATGGTGCCTGGAGTACGCGGCCGAGAATGCATTACTGCCGGCGATCCTGGGCGATTTGTTCGACAAGCCGCGTGACAACCCCAACTGGATCATCGTCCGGCTGCTGGAAATGCTGCAAGGCGAGGTGCTGGCGATTTACGGCAACCACGACGTGCATCACACCGCGCAACTCACGCCCGACGATTCGCTCAACCTGCTGGTCAAAGCCGGCCGGCTACGGATGATCGATGCCCAGCATCCCTGGCAAGGACAGATCGGCGGCCGTACCGTCGTCGTGGGCGGCTCGTCGTACCGGCAACAGGTGCCCAAGAAGTTCGAACGGCCCCCGGGCGAGAACGGCCAGAAGGCTCTGGTGGTGTGGCTGGCTCACCACGACATTCTGGTGCCCGGCTACGACGAGGGACGGTTCAAGCCGTACGAGATCGACGGCATCGACCTGGTCGTTAACGGCCACATCCACCGTCGCCTGATCGACGTACCAGCCGGCGGCACGCTGTGGATCACGCCCGGCAACATCAGCCGCCGCAAACGATCCGACGCCACACGCGAACACATCCCTTCGGCGCTGCGAGTGGATATCAACGCCGACGGCTACCGCCTGGAATACATCCAGATCCCCCACCAGCCGTTCGACGAGGTGTTTCACGCCGAAGTCATCGAACCGACCGAAGTTCAGCAGGGCTCGGCGTTCATTGCCGGCCTGGCTGAACTGCGTGCCCGCCGCACGGCCAGCGGAGCCGGTTTGCTGCAATTTCTCGACAAGAACCTGGACCAGTTCGATCCGCCGGTGGCCCAGGAGATCCGTACACTTGCCCAAGAGGTGATGAACGATGGCGAAAACTGATAACTCCGCTGCCGCGGCTGCCCAAGGCGCGTGGCAAGACATTGAAACGCTGCGGCAGCGCTACAGCCGGCTGGAACGCAAGAAGATCGAAACAGCCGCCGACCTGCGCAACGCCGAGCGGCAACTCGATGAACTGAAGCAGGAAGCGCTTGCCAAGTACGGCACCGACGACCTGGCCGCCCTCAAGGCTAAGCTCGAAGAGATGAAGGCCGAAAACGAGAAGAAGTGCCGCGAGTATCAGCAGCAGCTCGATCAGATCGAAGGCGACCTGGCCAAGGTCGAACAAACCTTCCACCAGGCCGCTGACGGCCCGCAGGAGTAGGTCGCATGACCCGACCGATCGGTCCCCAGCACACGGCCTCCGCGACCTTGCCCGCGCATGCGCTGCGGCCGCCCGACGAAGCGGCCAAGCGGCTCAACCGGCTGAAGCACTGCCGCGACGACCGCGTGGCCGAGTCGCAGCGACTGGCCCAGCGGTTTGGCGAACTCAACCAGTACCTGGAGATCGCCGACCAGGTGACGGCCGCGCTCGAAGCCCTGAGCGATAAACTCTTCGACGAGATCCTGGGCATCGTACGCGCGAAGTTGTCGATCGCGCTGCAGGAAATTCTCGATCAGCCGATCGAACTGAAGGCCGAAGCTGGTTTTGCCCGCAATAGCGCCACCGTAAGCTTCTGCATCGTCCGCAACGGCAACGAGGAGAACGTGCTGGGAGGGCAGGGCGGTTCGGTCGCCAACATTTTGAGCGTGGGCTTGCGGATCTTCGCCCTGAACGAGCTGCCGCCGGAACGTCACCGGCGGTTCCTGCTCTTGGACGAGCAGGACTGCTGGCTGCGGCCTGACTTGGTTCCCAAGCTGGTGAAGATCATTGCCGAGGCCGGCCGGGAGCTGGGCTTCCAGGTGCTGATGATCAGCCACCACGACGTAGACAGCTTCGCCCAATACGCCGACCGCATCTACGAGTTCGTACCGCATCCCGACGGCGTCCGGGTGCAGGAACGCTGCCTGGCCGCGTCCGAAGCCGACTAGCGGGAGGTGCGGCGTGCAAGGCGCGCGGTCCCCCAGCGCTGACGTTGCACCATGTGGCCCTTCGCTGCGGCCGCGGACTTGGCGGCGCCGTCAACGCGGCGATCTACAGCACCTCGACCGACGACGAATCGGCGTCGAGGAAGACCTTCCAAACGAAGTACTTGGGATTGCGCAGCTTGCTGCTCAAGAGAGGGCTGCGCTTGGGCCGCTCGGGCTGCCGCATCAACCCCATCTGCGCTTCTTGCGGCGTACGGCCGCCTTTCTTCACGTTGCAGCGCACACAACTGGTGACGATGTTCTCCCAGTCGGTCTTGCCGCCGCGGCTGCGCGGCACCACGTGGTCCAGGCTCAACTGGTGCATCGGAAACCGCTTGCGGCAATACATGCAGCGGTAGCCATCGCGGGCAAAGATATTGCGCCGGCTGAACCGCAGCGTCTTGCGCGGCATGCGGTCGTAATCGAACAGCCGAATGATCCGCGGCACCTGCAACGAGAACCGGATGCTGCTGATCCAGTCGCTGTGAATGTCGGGCTCGGCGGCCAGCAGCTCGCTCAGTTCAACCCACCGGGCAAAGTCGTAGTTGTAATACTGGCCGTTCTCGACGTGGATCACTTCGGCCAGGTCGCGGACCAACAAACAAACTGCGCGGCGGACGGAGATGACGTGAACGGGGGCATAGTACCGGTTCAACACCAGCACGCTGGCGTTCAGGCCGCTTTCGGCCCGCGGGTTGGCGAGTTTCGCGGAATCGACCATCGCGGATTCTCAGCGAAGCAATGCCCGGCGGTTCGCCCCCGGTACCGGCCAATCCGGCACCAGGCCCTTGGTACGGCATGCAACAGGGACATGCCCCCCCAGGTTGGCGTAGGCATTCTAGGCGAGCCGCGAATGCGATTGCAACGAATTCGCTGGTTGCGCGGGCCGTATTGGTCCGTTTTCCCGCGGAATTTGCAAACGTGCCGGCGATCGCCGCGATACTGGTCACTTCGCCTGGTAGCTGCCGGGCCAACACGAGCCCATTGCGGCCGAGCACCGCCTTTTTTGGGGGTCGCCAGCCAATAGGGGGCAACCGTAAGCAACAGTTATACGTAAGGGACAATACACGCCGGTTCTTCTAGAGCGGGCACGTCGCCCCCGTCCGCGGCCGCGTGTCGCCGTCCCAATCGCTACGCATACAAGGAATCAACGTGCTCAACGAGCATCCCCCGGTTCAGGTCGACGCATCGCCCATGGGTACCACACCGGAGCTTCAGGAGCGTCCATCCGCGACGAGCCAGGCCACGGTGCGAGGCGACCAGCCGCCCCGGGAACCGGTCGAAGTGTTCGGCCTGCCGATTCTGCCGGTAACCTTTGAAGAGGCGGTGGACGAGGTCGACCGCCTGATTGCCAAGCGGGAGCCGAACTACTTCATCACGGCCAACCTGCACTATGCGATGCTCAGCGATAGCGACCCGCGCCTGGCCGCGGTCAATCGCGATGCCGCCTTCCTGGTGGCTGATGGTTTCCCGCTCTTGCTGGCGGCTCGGCTGCAAGGGCGCCCACTGCCGCAGCGCGTGACCGGTTCGGACATGATCTACGCGCTATGCGAACGGGCAGCAGAGCGTGGGCATCGGGTGTTCTTCCTGGGCGGAGCTCCCGGCGTGGCCGACGCCGCGGCCAGCGAGCTGAAACGACGCTACCCCGGCCTGATCGTGGCCGGTGTGGAAGTGCCGCCGTTTCGCACGCTGAGCGAGGAAGAGAACGCGCGGATCTGCAAACGCATCGCGGAAGCCGGCACCGACTTGCTGCTGGTCGCCCTCGGGCAGCCCAAGGGCGAACTCTGGCTGTGGGAAAATCGCGAGGCGCTGGGTGTGCCTGCCGCTGTTCAATTGGGAGCATCGTTCGACTTTGTGGCCGGGCGGGTCAAACGAGCGCCCCGGTGGATTCAGCGGCTAAACCTGGAATGGGCGTACCGCATGCTTGGCGAGCCACGGCGGCTGGGCCCTCGCTACGTGCAGGACGCGTGGTTCCTGATCCGGTCGGCATGCAGGGGGCTGGCGCGGCGTTGTTTCCGCAAGACGGCGCAGCCGCAACAAACCGGTGCCGCGGCAGGCGAAACGAAGCAGCCATAAATAAATCGAGGGGATGCCGCGGGCGCGGATCCCCTCGATTTTGAAACGACATGTCTGAGTGTCTGCCGCGGGCGAATCCTTTGATGGGGCGCAGCCGACGCTCGGCGTTGCGCAGTTGGATCGCGCGCTAGCAAACGGGGTGAGTTGATTCGTTACGGCAGGAACATGGTGGCGGAGGCTCCCAACGGTGCTGCCGCAGCCACGCGTGTCAGGCTCGCGTTACGACGCCTTGTTCAGCGGCGAAGCCAACCGCGGACGAGCAATGACCGGGCCAGCCGTGGCAGCGCCCGTAGCGGCCCCGGGAGCGGCCCCCATGGGGGCTGCCGTCGACATGCCCGCCGAAGAAGCGGACGGATCCACCGTCGATTCCAGCGCTTGGGCGGCTTCGTTGAACTTCTTGGCCATTTCGCTGTAGCGGGTTGCCTGCTTGCGCAACCAATACACCACCACCGACGGGGTCAAATCATCCGGTGCCATCGTGCGCTCCTTCGCAATGCTGCGGCTAAGTTCCTGCCAGTCAGGGGCGGGAGAGTACCTGTCCCAGCGGTGGGCGTCAATGGATATTCAGCATGGGGCGGAACGCACGGTTTCTGTCGATTTCGCCCATGATAACCGACCCGGGCGAGGGGAAACTTTGGCCCGCTTAAGCCACTGCGCCGCTAGCGACGGGTAGCGGCGACCGTTAGACTGCAATACGGGGCGGGTTATCGGCCGAATCTATTTGCGCCTGGAGTCGGGGGCAGATTCGCCACACGTCGACCGTTCCCGCGGCTGCAACGATCGAGGAAGTCGCATGCAGGTTCAGTGTCCCAACTGCCACATGTTGTTAAGCCTGGCAGGCGTGCATGCAACCCAGGTGCAGTGCCCCGGCTGCGGCACCGTCCTGGACATTTCGCACCTGAGTCACGCCGGGGCACCGGGCTATGGCGCCGCCGCGGCTGGTGGTGGTGTCGCAGGCGTGCGCGGACCTTCCACCGGTACGGCGACGCGGCTGCGTCGCAGAAAGCGTTCCAATGCGACGTGGGCGGCAGCCGGTGTGATTCTATTGGTCGCCGTGGGGTTGAGCGTGTATGCCGCCCTCAATGTCACCAGCCAACCGCCAGCGCCCAAGGAGCCCGCCGTCGACCCGGTGGTGGCCCAAGCCCGCGCGCTGGTCGCCAAGCAATTGTCGCTGCCGTCCGACGCCAGGTTCCTGCCGGAATACCAACTCCGCCAGGGCCAGAACGGCGTGTGGACCGTGCAGTCGCAAGTGGTCGTCCCCGCCCTTAACAAGCAAGTGCGGCACAAGTGGCAGGCCGTGGTCGCCTCGCGCGACGGCAAATGGCAACTGCGGTCGCTCGTAGTGGATGGCCGCAATATGTACTCGGCCGAGGAAGAAGAAGTGCGGCTGGCCAGTTCCTCATCGGGCAAGGCCGGGACGCCGGAACCGGTTACTCCGGAGCCGCTGGTCGATGAGCCTGTTGAGGACCGCACCATCGGTGGTGCCGTACGCAAGGTGACCGCTGTGGCGGCCGACGCAGCCAAACGCCGCAAAACGCTGGTGGTGTGGCTGATCGATCACTCAGCCAGTGCCGAAAATTGGCGCGACGGCTTCACCCAGCACACGCAGCCCATTCTCGATCTGCTCCGCAACCAGAACATGTGGATGGCGGTGATCGGCTATGGCGAGCAGGTGCAGTTCCTGGTGAAGGACCCCTCGCAAGACGTGGCGGCAATCCGCCAGGCGCTACAGGCCGCGCCTGAAAAAGACAATCGCCGCGAAGTCACGTTCCAGGCCATTAAGACGGCCGCGGAAACCTATCGGAACTTCCAGGCCGAAGGCGGCTACGTGTACCTGGTCGTCGTTTCCGACGAAGCCGGCGACGATCCTCAGTTGGCCGACGAAGTGACCGCCGCCCTGCGCCGCGACAGTATCGTGGTATACGCCATCGGCCGGGAAGCGCCCTTTGGCCGCAAGTCGTGGGAAGGCGACGACGCAACCGACGGGCAGGCCATCGACCCGGTGGTCGAAGGCCCCGAGTCGCACTCCATCGAACGGATCGCCCTGTCGTTCTGGACGAGCGGTTTCGGCGATATGGGCATGTTGGGCTCAGGCTTTGGCCCGTACGCTTTGAACCGGCTCTGCCTGCAAACCGGCGGCGAGTTCCTGGCCTGCAGCGGGGTGGGTTCGGTGTTCCGCCCAGCTCCGTCAGCCAGCATGATCACGTTCCGCAGCGGCTCGTCCGGCGGGGGCGGTATGTCGATGGTGGCGATGGGCTACGAGTTCCCGGCTGCGCTGCGGCGCCGCTACGCGCCCGATTACGTGACCGACGCCCAGTACCAGGCGCTGCTGGAAGGCAACGCCGCCTGCCGTGCCCTGGTCGAAGCAGGCAAACAGCCACCGATCAACGTCTCCGCCCAGTTGCGGTACGACTTCCCGGTGATGAATGAAGCCGCGCTTAAGCGGCTGCTCGACGAAGCGCAGCGCGATGCCGCAAGGTTGGAACCGCGGCTGGCGGCCCTGCACGACATTCTCTCGCGAGGCGAGCGCGACCGGTCGAAGATTCAAAGCCCTCGCTGGCAGGCCGCCTACGACCTGGCCATGGGACGCGTGCTGGCCGCCCGAGCCCGGATTGAAGGCTACAACGCGATGCTCGCCCAACTCAAGTTGGGCCGCACCTTCGAGAAGGAAACGAGCACCCGCTGGGTGCTGACGCCCGCCGACACGATCAGCGCCGGCAGCAACTACGCCCGATTGATCGACCAGGCAAAGACGTACCTGGAGCGGGTGGTGAAAGAGCATCCCAATACGCCCTGGGCGCACCTGGCCAGCCGCGAGCTGCAAGAGAAGATGGGCTGGGAGTGGCAGGAGCAGTAGGCTGCGAGCCGGCTGGGCTTCCTTCGGTTAACCGCGCCGCTAGGGGCGGGGGCGTGGCTTACTCGCGGTTCACGTCGACTTTGGTGCTGGGCGTACGAACATGTACGCCGCGACCACTACCGGCATCGACATCCACATTGGGCGTATGCACCGTGGCACCCTGGCCGGCACCGGCATCGACCTTTACGCGGCCGGTTTCCACATGCGTCTCGCCCGTATTGGGATCAATCTGCACGGCGCCACCGGGAAAACGAATATCGATGTTGCTCTCGCTGGCCGGCGGGGGCACGTTGTTGGGCGGAGGCGTCCGTTCGCCGCAGCTCACCTGAGTGCTCAGCACGGCGCCGAAGATCAAGCCCAGCGTACTCTTACGCATTGCGATTCCCCTAGGACATCTTTTAGCCGCCAGCGACCGCGCAAGCGGATGGCTGCGCACACCACGGCGCAACGCCCACCCGATTAGACGGTATGCACCGCAGCGCAGCTAGCCTCCGGGTGTGAGAAAACTTCCCCGCGATTGCGGTCAGAAGAGCACGGCACCCCGCGAAACCAGTGCGCCGGTTTGGTCGACAAGCCGGTTCAACTGCTCGCAGGCAGCGAAGGGGATCTTGTGCCCGTAACTATTTGCCGCTGAGCGGGTTGTGGCGTTCCTTCCAGGGGAAGTTCTTCTGCCGGGTGTAGATGTCGATGAACTTGGCCAGGTACTTATTGGTAAGATCCAAGCCCGGCAGGTTGAGCATCTTGGTGCCCTGGAGCGACGTATTCACCTCCAGCATGATGGCGTTGGAGTCCTGATCGGAGCGCCGGCCCTTCTCCAACTGCTGCATGATCTTCTTGGCGTCGGCCAATGCCGAGCGGTTGCGATCGCCCACCAGCACGTACACGGCTATAGGGCCCTGCAGGCTGCGGTGATTGAGCGCCTGGACCATGCTGAGCGACTTGTACTGCCAGGGCGGCGAGAGCAGCACCAGGGCCTTCACGTCCTGTCCCTGTTTGTGCCCGCCTGGCAGCGTTGGAAAGCTCCAGTCCAGGGCCGCGTAATTGACGGCCAGGATGCAGGCCTGCTCGGCCGCCACGATCACCAGGGCGTCGATATTCAGCTTTTCGCGGTTGTTTTCCTGGATCAGATAGTTCTTGCAGGCTTCCAGGTCGCGGGCCATCGCCGTAATATCGGCCGGGCGAAACTTGTCGAACTCCAGCGTGCGATCGCCCTGCTGGACACTCTTACCGTGCCCGCGCAAATCCGGGGCGAGCACCGCGTAACCGTCTTTTTGCAGTTGCAGGGCCACGTCGTGGTAGTCGACCCGCGAGCCCTCGAAGGCGTGCAGCATCAGAATCGGCACCGCCTCCTTGCCGCGGTTGCTCTCGTAGTATGTGGCGGTGAGATTCACACCGTCCTTGGTCTGGATCCCCACCTCGCGAGGCTCCGGCAACTTGTTCGCCGTTGCCTGGGCCCACCCCCAGTTCGGGGCAAATGCGAACACGGCGACGGCAACCACGGCGAGGATGTTATTTCGCATGGGCATCAGACCAGGAAGGCTGGGTACTGTAGCGAAGTGAACCGCTTGTGCGGCATGCGGCCCGCAAGAATGCCCGCAGCGGGAAAGGCCAGCACGCCACCAAGGCACCGATGTGACGCAACTTACTGCATTTCATGGTAGGTAGCCGCGAAAGCAGCGTCAATCTTCATGCCACCCGGGCGGACCGTCCGATGTAACGGGCGGATGGCGGCGGTTGCTCTTGCCCGAATCGGGCATTGTTGGCACAGTACCGCCCCTGCCCTTGAGCCGGCCCCGGCGCTCCGCGCGCCGCGACCGCCCCGCTGGCAATGCCAGCGGCCAGGGCGGGCGACCTTTCGCGGCGGGGTTCACCGCCCCGTGCGAACCCATCCTTTTTCCGCCCCCACGTTGAGGGAAGCAGGTTTCTTCGCGATGCGGCATGCGCTTGGTCTGATCGTGGCGGCAGCCTGGTGCCTGGCACTGGCCGGCTGCGCCACGCATTGGCTGCCGGCCAACGCGCCGCCGCTCGTCGTGGCATTCGAAAACCCGATGCGGGTGCCGCCCTCCAACCGTGACCTGGTGTGGGAGCAGTTGGTCGACATCGTCGACGACTACTTCACCATCCAGCGGGAAGATCCGGTGCGGCAGATCGGCGATGTGCTGACCGAGGGCCGGCTGGAAACGCGGCCAGAAATCGGGTCCACGATCCTGGAACCGTGGAAGTTCGACGCCGTCACCTTCCACGACAAGATCGAGGGCACGCTTCAGTCGATCCGCCGCCGGGCTTTGGTGCGGATGATTCCCGACGCCCAAGGCTACCTGATTGAAGTCGTCGTCTTCAAAGAACTGGAGAACCTGCGGCGGCCAGAGTTCTCGCGCTCCAGCTCGTCGAACTTCCGCAACGATGCCTCGATCCAGCGGTTTGAACCGGTCATCGGCGAGCAGCCCATCGAACGCGGCTGGATCCCGATGGGCCGCGACGTCAACCTGGAACAAGAGATTCTCTGCCGGTTGAGGGAACGGCTGGGCGTTTGACGCCAAGGCTGGCCGCATCAACAGCCGCTCCGCTAGCCGCCCGTTTTCTTGAGCACCAGCCAGTCGCCCCAGCGGGCGGACAAGGCTTGCAGCACGAACAAAATCCTGGCCTTGGCGGGCATAATCAATTCCGGCTGCCGGCGTTCGACCGCCGTTACGATCCGCGCCGCCAGCTCTTCGGGCCGAATCGCCTTGGTCTGCACGCCAGCCCCCGGCTTGGCCGCCGATTCCGGCAGGCCACTTTGTTCGGCACCGTAGGTGCGCACCTGGTCGCGCGCGATCGGGCCCGGGCAAACCAGCAGCACGTGCAACCCACGCGTCCCCAGTTCCAGCCGCAGTTGCTGCGAATAAGCGGCCACCGCAAACTTGCTGGCCGGATACGCTCCCAGGTAGCGAGCCGCCGACTTGGACGCCAGCGAGCCGATATTGACCACCGACCCGTGCGACTCCAGCAGCAGTTCGGCCGCCGCCTGCGTGCAGCGGACCAGCGCGTACAGGTTCAGCTCCATCAGCTCGTGAAAGTCGGCTGGGCTTGTCGCCAGGATCTCCTTGCGGGCGGAGCGGCCGGCGTTGTTCACCAACACATCGAGCCGGCCGAAGCGGCTACGCACCTCGGCAAACAAGTTCGCCACGTCGGCATCGCGGGTGATGTCGGCGGCCAGCGGCACCACCGTCCCAGGCACCTGCTGGTTCAGTTCCGCGGCCGTCGCTGCAAGCGTTTCCTCGCCCCGGGCTACGGCCGCCACGGTGGCCCCGGCGGCGGCAAACGCCCTGGCAATCTCGCGGCCCAGCCCTTGCGAGGCCCCGGTAACCAGCACCACTTTGTCTTTCCACGACGGCGAAGCCATAACCGCTGCTGCGTGCTCCCACGAAGTACCGCCCACCATGCCCAAGACAGGCCACACGCCCGTTCAGGGCAGACCTTCCCCACAGAAGGTAAGCGGCCACGCCCTCATATGCCAGGGGGAGCACGACGCCGCCTGGGGCAAGCGGCACGGTCCGCGCGATAGCGCAGGCTGTTACGGGAACAAACCGCGAGCCAACTTCGCCTGGGCGACGCGTTCGATGCCTTCGATCAAGGCCGCCGTGCGCATGTCGAGACCGTCGCGCTGACTGCGGGTGAGCGTCCGGCGGAACGCATCGAGCATCAACTGGTGCAGCCGGGCGTTCACTTCGTCGATCGACCACATGTAGTTCTGCGTGTCCTGCACCCACTCGAAGTAAGACACCGTCACGCCGCCGGCATTGGCCAGAATATCCGGCAGCACGAAGATGCCTTTCTCGATGAGCGTTTCATCGGCCTCCAGCGTGGTGGGGCCATTGGCACCTTCGGCCAGCAGTTTGCACTGCAGCCGTTCGGCGTTCTCGGCCGTGATCTGGTTCTGGAGGGCCGCCGGCACCAGGATGTCGCAGGGAAGTTCCAGCAATTCCTGGTTGGTGATCTTCTCGCCCAACGGACAATCGCTGAGGAAGCGGTGCTCCTGCACGTACTGAAGCAACGCGTCGATGGGAAGCCCCTTGGGATTGTAGATGCCGGTGGTGACGTCACTCACGCCGACGATTTTGACGCCCAGTTCGGCCAGGAAGCGAGCCGCGTTGCTGCCCACGTTGCCAAAGCCCTGCACCACGGCCGTGCACTCCGAAAGCTTCATGCCCAGGTGTTCGGCCGCGGCCTCGATCAAGTACACCAGCCCTCGGCCGGTGGCTTCGCGGCGTCCTTGGGCACCGCCCAGCACGATCGGTTTGCCGGTGACCACGGCCGGCACGGCGTAACCGACCTGCTGGCTGTACGTATCCATGATCCAGGCCATCACCCGTTCGTTGGTGCCCAGGTCCGGGGCCGGGATGTCCTTCTCTGGCCCGATCATGTTGATGATTTCGCTGGCATACCGCCGCGTGAGCCGCTGCAGCTCGTGGCTGCTGAGCACGGTGGGGTCGATCCGCACGCCACCCTTGGCACCACCAAACGGCAGGTGCATCAGCGCGCATTTCCAGGTCATCCACATCGCCAGTGCGGAAACCTCGCCCAGGCCAACATCCTGGTGATACCGGATGCCGCCCTTGGTCGGCCCCAATGTCAGCACGTGCTGCACGCGGTAGCCGAAGACCGTTTCGACCTCGGTGTATTGATCGCGGCGGAAGGGGAAGCTCACCACCAGCGACCGCTGCGGGAACAGCAGCCGCTGACGGATGTTGTCGTCCAAGCCCATGAGCTGAGCCGCCTTGAGAAACTGCCGCTGGGCCAGGCGGAACATGGGCGAGTCCCACTCGGCGTCGCGCACCCGCGTGCGTTCCAGCGAGTACCGCACCGCGCGCGACAGCGCCGTGCGGCTGAGGTTGGTTTTCACCAGGTAATCTTGCGCGCCGGCTTCCACGGCCTTGGCCGCCATCATCACGTCGTCGTGATTGGTAACGATCACGATCGGCAACTGCGGCGCCCGGGCACGCACGCGGATGAAGGTTTCCAGGTCCTGGCTGTCCGGCAGCGTCAGGTCGAGCAGCACCAGCTCAATATCGCCGCGATCCAGTCGTTCCAGGCCGGCCGCCAGCGTGTTCACCGTTTCGACGCGACACGCGGGGCTGGGCGTCTCGGCCAGCAGTTGTTCCACCAGCCGGGCATGCAACGGATTGTCTTCGATCAGCAGAATCCGGACAGTGTGTCCCGAGGGCGTGCTCATAACTCAATCCTTCGCGGGATGGGTAACGTCCTGAGGCTCGTTTTGAGTAAGCTGTGCCGCGTGGCTCAGCAGGTGCGGCTTCAGACGCGCCAGCTCGGCTTCCAGTTCGGCCAGCGCCGCCGGGGCGTCCTCCCATTGGCCCGCCTTGGCCAGGTTCTCAAGCCGCAGCGCCGCCGCGGCGGCACGCTCGGCCACAAACGTGGCCGCCGAACCTTTGATGGTGTGCGCCGCCCGGCGCAAACGCGGCGCATCGCCATCGCGAATCGCCTGGTGGCACTCGGCCAACATCTTGGGGCACTCTTGCAAGAACAGAGCCGCCAGCTCCTGAAGGGTTTCTTCCTTCACGTCGGTGAGCGCAAGCGCGGCAGACCAGTTCAGTTCGCACGGCTCGCTGGCCTCATCCGTTCGTTCATCGGTCGCCTGCGACTGTGCCGACGGTGGTTGGGTGGGTGCAGGCGGCTCCGCGCCGTCAGCGCTAGCCTCGCCTTGTTCTTGATCCAGGTGTAGCACCTGGCCGATCGCGGCAAACAATTCGGAGGAACGCACCGGCTTGGCCACGTAACCGTCCATGCCGGCTTCCAGGCAGCGTTCGCGGTCGCCTTTCATCGCGTGGGCGGTCATCGCGATGATGGGCGTGTGAGCCGGGGCGCCTTCGCGTGGCGGGCGGCTTTGTTCGGCAGCCCGGATCGCCGCCGTGGCTTCGAAGCCGTCCATCTCGGGCATTTGCACGTCCATCAGCACCAGGTCGAACGGCTGCTGCTCCCACAGCCGCACGGCCTCGATACCGTTGACCGCCACGGCGACGTGATGCCCATGCGGTTCCAACATGGCCAGGGCCAGCTTCCGATTCACGGCGTTATCTTCCGCCAGCAGGATACGCAGCGGCGGCAACTGCCTGGCCAGCCGCGCAGCCCGTGGATCGGTCTGGGGGGCGTCGACATGTACGCCCATCACGTCGGCAATCACATCAAACAGTTCCGACTGCTTGACCGGTTTGGTCAGGCATCCTGCCACGTCCAGGCTGCGGCATCGGGCCAGGTCGCTGGGTTGATCACTCGACGTGAGCAGTATCACGACCAGGTTGCGCAACTGCGGACTCTTCCGGAGCTCTTGCACCAGCGCAAAGCCGTCCAGGTGCGGCATCCGGGCGTCGATGAGCGCCAACTCGCACGGCGTGCCGGCCTCGGCGAGCTGCTGCAACTTGGTAATGGCCGCCTGTGGATTCGTCAGGGCCATCGGCTGCATGCCCCAATTGCGGAGCATGTCTTGGAGGATCTGGCAGTTGGTCTGGTTGTCGTCGACGATCAGCACCCGCAGTCCCTGCAACCGCTCGTAGGTCGCTTTGCGGATCGGCTCAAGCTGCTCGGCAGCAACGCCAAACTGGGCGGTGAAATGGAACTGGCTCCCCTGGCCCGGCTGGCTTTCTACCCAGATGCGGCCGTTCATCAGCTCCACGAGACGCGAGCAGATGGTGAGCCCCAACCCCGTGCCGGTGAAACGGCGGCTGCGTGATTCATCGACCTGCTCGAACGCCTCGAAGATGCGATCCTGCATCTCCCGCGGAATGCCGATGCCCGTATCGCGGACGACAAAATGCAGTTCGACGCTGCCGGCAGCGTCCCACTTGGGCGTGCCATCCGTCGCCACGGCTTCTTTCGCGGCCCGGCCATCATGATCGCGTGGTAGCTCGTCGTTGCCCGTTGTGGTCGCGGCCTCGGCGGCTAACTGTCTGGCCAGCGAGACTTCGACCACGATTTCGCCCTGCTCGGTGAACTTGATGGCGTTGCCAACCAGGTTCACGAGGATTTGCCGCAGCCGGAACCGGTCGCCAATCAGAAACGTCGGCACGTCGGCGTCCACGTGCCAGGCCAACTCGAGCTGTTTCCGGTGTGCCCGAACGGCCAGCACTTTCATCGTGTCGCCGACCAGTTCGCGCAGGTCGAAGCGATCCATCTCCAGGTCGAACCGTCCGGCTTCGATCTTGGAGAAATCAAGGATGTCGTTGATCACCGACAGCAGCGACTCGCCCGACTCCTGCACCATCATCACGTAATCGCGCTGAGTGGGGTTGAGCGGGGTGTCCAGGAGCAGTTCGGTCATGCCGATGATGGCGTTCATCGGCGTGCGGATCTCGTGGCTCATGTTGGCCAGGAATGTGCTTTTGGCGCGGCTGGCGGCCTCGGCCGCGTCGCGTGCCCGCTCCAAATCCTGCTGGGCTTTCTCCCGCTCGGTAATGTCGTGAACAAATGCCGCGAACAGGTACGACGATCCCTGCTGCACCGGCGCGATGGTGATCTCCACGGGAAACTCGTGACCGTCGCGATGTAACGCCGTCAGCCGCAGCCGGCGGTTCAACAGCGGCCCCTCGCCGGTTTTCAGAAAGCGTTCCACGCCGCGGCGATGCTGTTCGCGGAAGCGGTGGGGCATGATCGTTTCGGTCAGCGGCTGGCCGACGATCTCATCGCGTTTCCAGCCGAAGGTGGCTTCAGCCTGGTCGTTCCATTCACGGATGATGCTCTGCTCGTCGATGGCGATGAACGCCTCGTGCGCGGTGGCCAGGATGGCCCGGTTCTTGGCTTCGCGGGTTTCCAGCTCTTGTTGGGCCGCGCGGCTTTCGGTGATGTCGCGCAGCACGATCACGCCGCCCCGAATCTGGCCGTTGGTGGTCCGCAGCGGCCGGGCATTGATGCTGATCCAGCGGCCTTCAGGATTATCCGGGTTGCGCACAAACAGCACCGTGCCGTTGGTCGATTCGCCCCGAATCGCCCGGGTAAGCGGCAAATCCTCCGACGGATAGGGCGTCTTGCCGTCGATCTGGTAACACCCGTAGACGTGTGACCACTCCTCCGGCGGCACGTCGCGCTGGCCAATCCCGATGATGCGTTCAGCGGCCGGGTTCCACAGCAAGAAGCGGCCATCCTGATCGGCCACGATCACGCCGTCGGCCATACTGTCGAGGATGGAACGCAAGATGCCGCTTTGTCGCTGCAGCTCCTGCTGCGACGCCACCAGCAGTTCCGTGCGCCGCTCAACGCGCTGCTCAAGCTCCTCCAGCAACTCCTGGAGCCGGGCGGCCATGATATTGAACGCCTCGCTGAGCACGCCGACTTCGTCGCGGGACGTGATCGGCACCCGAGCATTGAGATTGCCGCCGGCAATGGTCGCTGCCGTATCGGTGAGCTTGCGCAACGGGCGAATCAGCCGCCGGCCGACCGCGATCGCCAGCACCGCCCCCACCAATACCAGGGCGACCTCGGTGGAAACCAACAGCCACCGCAGCCGGGCCACGGGGGCGTAGGCCTCGTGCAAGTCGACGGTCGCCACCAGGGCAAACGGGCGATTCTCGGTTGGCTGATACGCTACCGGCTGATAGGCGGCCAGCACTTCGCGCTCGCCATGCCGGGTAACTTCCGTACCGCGCTGGCCGGCCAGTGCCTTGGCCATAGCGGGCGAGTGATCCAGCGGAATGATCTGCGGATGCCCTTCCGGCTGCGGCAGCAGCAGTTGCACGTTGTCGCCCACACGGGTGCCAACCACAACGCGGCAGCTTTCGTGCAGCCCTCTGGGGTCGCGCAAGGCTTTGACCAGCGGCGAGGCATCGACCTCGGCCACCAACACGCCGACGAAAAGCTGCTCGCTGTCCTGAATGGGGGCGGTAATGATGGCCACCGTTTCGCCGTTCACTTCACGCGGCACGCCCAGGTGCGGCAGCGACTTGCCAGCCTGAAAGTCCGGGTCGTCGGCGAACGAGCGTTCCGGCTCGTCCTCGGTCGAGGCGATCACCTTGCCGGCCTGATCGGTGATCCACACTTTGCGGAGCGCGGCGCTGCCGGAGATCACGTCGCGCAGGATTTGCCGCGTGGAGTCCTGAAAGAGCACCTCATCGACGGTGCCCAGCGCCTTGGACCGCAGCAGTTGCTGAAGCTGGGTGCGGCTGGTCACCAGCGACACCCGCTCAAACTGCTGCAACGCGTAGTTTTCCAGGGCCATCGAGCGTTCGGCGGCCACCAGCCGAAGCTGCTCGTTGATGCCGTCGCGGAGCATGTCGCGGGCCAGCAGATACGCCAGATGGCCCACGGCGCCGGCCGTCACAATGACCAGCAGCGCCGCGAACAATGCCTGCTTGCACAACAGGGACCGGCTCCAGGGCGGAGCGGCGATGGCGGCCGCATCGGGGGCGTCGCCGGGGCGTTGGCCTGGGGAGCCTTCGGCCGGCCCGGTCCCCGATCCGTCGCCCTGCGAGGCAGGGGCTGGCGGCTGGGGTCCGCGCGGTACTGGACCGTCGGGCTGGCCGGGCGATTTGCCAGGAGGTACCGGCATGGCGCGCCCCTTCCTGCAACTGGAATGGTGGCCGACGTGCAACGCTCCCTTCGGTGGGTAATTGTATCCCCCCGCCGAAGATAAAACGAATTGCCGCTGGATATTCGGACGCCAGATCCGGCGAAATTCTATACGCAAGCAGGGTGCATTCCGTGCGGCTGCGTGGTAAGTTGGGAGGCCTTAAGCCCCGACCCAGGTGCTTACTCCGCTGGTACGGCGACCACCGGCGCCGATCGTTCCGTATCATCGTGAGAGGAATGCGCCCTATGTTGAAGACTGCGCGTCTTCGCTGGGCGTTGCTGCTGGTCGCGCTGGTTTCCAACCATGCGCTCGCCGACCAGCCGCGGCGTCCTAATATCCTGTTCGCCTTCGCCGATGACTGGGGGCGTTTCGCCGGTGCATATGCCCAGCTAGACGGCCCCGGCACCATCAACGACGTGGTGCGGACGCCGAACTTCGACCGCCTCGCGGCCGACGGCGTGTTGTTCCGCAGCGCGTTCGTATCCGCTCCCAGTTGCACGCCCTGCCGCAGTGCCCTGCTCTCGGGGCAACATTTCTGGCGGACGGGCAGAGCCTCGATTCTCCGCGGCGCCGTGTGGGATGGGTCACAGCCCTCGTTCCCGCTCTTGCTGCGCGACGCCGGCTACCACATCGGCGAAACCTACAAGGTGTGGAGTCCCGGCACGCCGGTCGATGCGCCCTACGGCGCCGGCAAATACGGCTATGAAAAAGCGGGCCGCCGATTCAACCAGTTCTCACAGAACGTGACGGCCATGGTCCGTCGCGGTACCGAGCTGCAAGCCGCCAAACAGGTGCTCTACGACGAAGTGCTGGCCAACTTCAACGCCTTTCTGGCCGATCGCCAGCCGGGCCAGCCGTTCTGCTACTGGTTTGGCCCCACCAACGTGCATCGCAAGTGGGTGAAAGGCTCCGGCAAAGCCCTCTGGGGCATCAATCCCGACGACCTCAAGGGCAAGCTGCCGCCGTTCTTGCCCGACGTGCCCGAGGTCCGCGAGGACCTGGCCGATTACTTCGGCGAGATCGCCGCCTTTGATGCGGCGCTGGGCCTGCTGGTCAAACGCCTGGAAGAAATCGGCGAACTGGACAACACCGTGATCGTGGTCAGTGGCGACCACGGCGCGCCCGGCTTCCCGCACGGCAAGTGCAACCTGTACGACTTTGGTTCCAGCGTCTCGCTGGTAATCCGCTGGGGAGCGGTGCCCGGCGGCCGCGTGGTCGACGACCTGGTGAGCCTGGCCGACCTGGCGCCTACCTTCCTGGAGCTAGGACAGGTCGACATCCCCAAGCAGATGACCGGCCGCAGCCTGGTGTCGCTGCTGAAGTCGGGTCGATCGGGCCAGGTTGAGCCGCAGCGCGATGCCGTGTTCATCGGCCGTGAACGGCACGTCGAAAACGCCCGGGCGGACTACACACCGTACCCGCAACGGGCGATCCGCACGCACGATTACTTGTACATCATCAACTTCCGGCCCGATCGTTGGCCCTTGGGCGATCCCTACCGGCTCGACGGCGACAACCCGCCCACAGCCGAAGAGATCACCGAAAACACCCGCGTTACGCTGCCCGACGAGGATGCCAGCCCGACCAAGGCTTGGCTGGTGGGCGTGCGCAACGATCCGATGTGGAAATCTCATTTCGATTGGGTGTACGGGCGCCGACCGCGTGAGGAGCTGTACGATCTGAAGAAAGATCGCTACCAGAGCAAGAACGTGGCCGACGATCCCGCCTACGCCGAGGTGTGCAAAGAGCTGGAAGCGCGCCTGCTGCAAGAGCTGAAAACGACGGGCGATCCACGGCTCATCGACAACGGCCGCTTCTACGAAACGCCGCCGATGGCTGGTCCGGTCAACGACCGCAATTAGCCGGCCCCCTACCAGTATCTTGCACTCGGCTAGGAGTCTCTTGTTATGCGTCCATTCCTGGTCGCTGCGGTAGCGGTAGCTACCGGGCTGCTCACACTGCCGGCTGCCGCCGGCAAAACGTCTGCCCAACCGCGCCGGCCCAACCTGATCTGGATCATGGCCGACGACTTGGGCTACGGCGAACTGGGCTGTTACGGCCAACAGGTTGTCGCCACGCCGCGACTGGATCAAATGGCCGCTCAAGGGCTGCGGTTCACGCAGTTCTATGCCGGGGCGACCGTATGCGCGCCGTCGCGCAGCGTGCTGATGACCGGCCAGCATCACGGCCACACCCGCGTCCGCGGCAATGCCAACCCGGAAGGTTCCGGGCCACAGATGCTGCGAGACGAAGATATCACCGTGGCCGAAGTGTTGCGCGAGGCCGGATATCGCACGGCCCTGATCGGCAAGTGGGGGCTGGGCATGCCGGGCGACGAAGGTGTGCCTAATCGCCAGGGTTTTGATGAGTTCTTCGGCTACCTCAGCCAGCATCACGCCCACAACCACTTTCCCGATTACCTGTGGCGCAACGATCAGCGTGTGCCGCTGCCCAACGTGGTGATGCCCGTCGGCGAAAACGGCGGCGGCATCGCCACCGAGGCCAAGGTGTATGCCGACGACCTGTTCGCCGACGAGGCGATCAAGTTTGTCGAAGCCAATCGCGACCGGCCGTTCTTCCTGTACTGGAGCATGGTCATCCCGCACGCCAACAACGAGCGGAGCCGCATACAGGGCAACGGCGCGCACGTGCCCGACTTTGGCCCCTATGCGTCGCGAGATTGGCCGGAACCCGACAAAGGTCACGCGGCCATGATCCACCGCATGGACAGCTACGTAGGGCGGATGCTCGACAAGCTGCGTGAACTTGGCCTGGCTGAGAACACCCTGGTGATCTTCACCAGCGACAACGGTCCCCATAACGAAAGCCGCATCAAGTCGGTCGATTCAAACCGGCTGGCCCGTTCTCCGGCATGAAACGCAGCCTGACCGACGGTGGCATCCGCGTGCCCCTGATTGCCTGGTGGCCCGGCACCATTGAGGCCGGCCGCGTCTCCGCCCACGTCGGCTACTTTGGCGACTGGATGGCCACCGCCGCCGAATTGGCGGGAGCCCAATTACCGCCCGACCGCGACTCGATCAGCTTTGTGCCCACGCTGCTCGGCGACACGTCCAAGCAGCAAGAGCATGAGTTTCTGTACTGGGAGTTCCACGAACGCGGGTTTCGTCAGGCGGCACTGTACCGGGGCCGCTTCAAAGGCATCCGCAGTGGCAGCCCCGATGCGCCCGTGGTGCTCTACGACCTGAAGCACGACGTGGCCGAGCAGACCGACGTGGCCGACCGATACCCCGAAATTGCCGCCAGGATCGGCCAGTACCTTTCCACCGCCCGGACCCCCAATGAGCTTTGGCAGCCCCGCTGGAATGCTGCCGGGAGAAAACCATGAGAAGATTGCCTTCCCCCTTGTTGCTGATGCTTGCGGCGTGGGCGCTGCTTGCCGTCGCCGTAACCAATCGGGCGATCGCGGAGCCAGCGAAACAAGCGACGCCGGACCGGCCCAACATCGTGGTGTTCCTGGTCGACGACATGGGCATCATGGACACCTCGCTGCCGTTTCTCACCGACGAGAAGGGCCAACCCCGCCGCTACCCGCTCAACGATTTCTATCGCACGCCCAACATGGAGCGGCTGGCGTCCCAGGGCATACGGTTCAACCAGTTCTATGCCATGAGCGTGTGCTCACCCACGCGGGTGTCGATCATGACCGGTCAGAACGCCGCGCGGCATCGGGTGACCAACTGGATCAATCCCAACCGCAATAACGCCGGCCCCAATGGCGCGCCCGATTGGAACTGGCAAGGCCTGACCAGCCGCGATGTCACCCTTCCCCGTTTGCTGCAGCAGGCCGGCTATCGCACCATCCTCGTCGGCAAGGCGCACTTTGCCCATCGCGAGGCTGAAGGCGCCGACCCCACCAAGCTGGGCTTCGACGTCAACATCGGCGGCCATTCGGCCGGATCGCCCGGCAGCTACTATGGGCGCGAGAACTTCGGCCACGGCACCCGCCGGCAGAACAACGCCGTGCCGCATCTGGAGAAGTATCACGGCCAGGATATCTTCCTGTCCGAAGCGCTCACGCTGGAAGCCAAAGATGCCGTCAGTAGCGCCGTGCAGGAAGGCCGGCCGTTCTTCTTGTACTTCCCGCACTATGCGGTGCACTCACCCTTCCAGGCCGATCCCCGGTTTATTGCGAACTACGCCAACAGCGGCAAATCGCCGCAGGCCCAAGCGTTCGCCACCCTGATCGAAGGCATGGACAAGTCGCTGGGCGACGTGCTCGACCATCTCCAGAAGCTGGGCGTGGCCGAGAACACGCTGGTGATCTTCCTTGGCGACAACGGCACCGACGCCCCGCTGGGCCACCAGCACGACGTTGCCTGCGAGGCTCCGCTGCGAGGCAAGAAAGGAGCCCACTACGAAGGCGGCATGCGTGTGCCGTTCATCGCGGCCTGGGGCAAGGTCAATCCGAATAACCGCTGGCAGCAGCAACTGCCGATCGCCGTGGGCGCCATTCAAACGCAGGTGGCCTCAGTATGCGATCTCTTTCCCACGCTGGTTCCCTTGGCCGGAGCCACGATTCCCCAGGGCTACGTAATCGACGGCCACCGGCTCGACACGCTGCTGGCCGGCAAGCCCGACCCCAGCCGTGACTCCACGTTCCTGATGCACTATCCGCACTCGCCGCACCGCACGTCGTACTGGACGAGCTACCGCGACGGCGATTGGAAAGTGATCTATCACTACTTCCCGTCGGAAGTGTCGGACGGTTCGCACTACCAGTTGTTCAACCTGGCCGACGATCCGTTCGAGCAGAAGAACCTGGCCGCCAGCGAACCGCAGCGGCTGAGCGAGATGATGAAAAAGCTGATCGCGCAGCTTGAAGCCCACCAAGCGCTCTATCCGGTGGACGACAACGGCCAGCCGGTGAAGCCGCAGCTTCCGCCCAGCCGGTCGTAATCCATCCGGGGTGGCAGCCATCCTTTTCGTTCAACCCAGGGCACGATGGACCGGTTCCCGCCTGGGATGCGGGACCGGTTCGCCCTTTGCCTGCATCGCTACCAGCAATTACTGTGATGCTCGCTTGCTAACGATCCACACAGCATTGCCGCACCGGGAGAAATTCAGATGGTCAACCGTACGCTCGTCACATCACTTGCTGCGTTTCTGGGCGTGATGTGGGCCTCAACCGCAACTTTGGCGCAACCTCCCGTTCGGGCGTACGACGCCCCCGGCGCTCCCGAGTTCAAGGTGCTTGGCCCCGGCCAGAATCCGAAACCGGACGAGAACGGCAACTTCGTGATTGGCCCCGACTACGTCACCGCCCCCGAAAGCATGGAAGTCGAAGGCGTGCCGAAAGGGAAGGTGATGCAGTTCGTGATTGATTCGAGGGAGACCAAGCTGCTCAGCCCGGGCATTGTGCGTAAGAGCACTCCGAAGGTCGATCCCAACAATCCCAAGACGGTCATCGTCGAAACCGAGGAAGTCGACTACGTACGCCAGATCACCGCTTACATTCCTGCGCAGTACAAGCCAGGCGAAGAGGCACCGTTCATGATCTGCCATGACGGCCCCAAGGGGAAGCCTGACATGACGCTGCCTCGCATCCTCGACAACCTGATCGCGCAGAAGCGCGTGCCGGTCATGATCGCAATCATGATCGCCAACGGCGGCGGCGACGCCCAGGGCAACCAACGGGGTAAGGAGTATGACACGATGTCCGGCGTATTCGCCGAATACATCGAGACCGAGGTCCTGCCACGCGTGGAGAAGCACTGCGATGTGAAGCTCACCAAGGATCCCGATGCCCGCGCGGTGATGGGCTCCAGCTCCGGCGGCGCTGCGGCATTGATCATGGCCTGGTATCGCCCTGATCTGTATCACCGTGTGTTGACCACCTCGGGCACCTTCGTCAACCAGCAGTGGCCTTTCAATCCGGAAACGCCCAATGGTGCTTGGGATTTCCACGAAACTTTGATTCCCAACAGCCCGAAGAAGCCGCTCCGGATTTTCCTCGCGGTCGGCGACCGCGACTTGTTGAATCCCAACGTGCTGCGAGACGGCATGCACGACTGGGTGGAAGCGAACCATCGCATGGCTAAAGTGCTCAAGGCAAAAGGCTATCCGTATCAGTATCTGTTCTGCCTCAACTCGGGCCACGGCATTCGCAACGCCAAAGCCCAGTTCCTGCCGCACGCCATCGAGTGGGTGTGGCACGGCTATACCCCGAAGAAATAACCCGGCAGCGGCCCCCACGAGTGCTCAAAACTTGCCGCCCGATGGCGACCAGCAACAGCGGGCCGCTCAAGCCGCAGCTTCCGCCCGAAGAGTAACGATCGGTTCCCAGAAAAGGCATCCGCGCATCTGTCCTAGGATCACACGTATGCAACTGCGTTCTACGCTGCGTTTCTTTGCCCTGGTGTGCCTGCTTGCCGCGCAGACCGGGGCTCCCGGCGACGCCACGCTGGCAGCAGAGCAGCCCAAGGCTGCCAGGCCCAATATCGTGGTCATCCTCGTCGATGACATGGGCTATTCGGACCTGGGCTGCTATGGCAGCGAGATCGAAACTCCGAACCTCGACCGTCTGGCGGCCAATGGCGTGCGATTCACGCAGTTCTATAACACGGCCCGGTGCTGCCCGACCCGCGCAGCACTGCTTACCGGCTTGTATCAACACCAGGCCGGCATCGGTCACATGACCCGCAACGATGGCCTGCCTGGCTACCAGGGTTACCTGAACGATCGCTGCGTGACGCTGGCCGAAGCTCTCAAACCGGCCGGTTATACCACGCTGATGGTCGGTAAATGGCACGTCGGCGGGCAGCCCGGCCAGTGGCCGCTGGACCGCGGCTTTGAACGATACTGGGGTACGCCCACCGGCGGCGGCGTGTACTTCAAAGACACGCTCAAGATCCGCCGCAGCATCTTCTTTGTGGCCGACAACCAGCGAGTGGAACCGCCCGACGACATGTACGTGACCGATACGTTCACCGATCGGGCGATCGAGTTCGTGGATACCGCGGTCAAGCAAGGCCAGCAGCCGTTTTTCCTGTACCTGGCGCACATCGCGCCGCACTTCCCGCTGCAAGCCAAGCCCTCCGACATCGCCAAGTACAAGGGCCGCTACGACATCGGCTGGGATGCCGTGCGGCAACAACGCTTCGAACGACAAAAGAAGTTGGGCATTGTTCCGCCGGACGCTCAGCTCAGTCCTCGCGATCCGGAAGCCAAGCCCTGGGATGAGATGTCGGCGGAAGAGAAAGCCGCGCTGGCGCACCGCATGGAGATCTACGCGGCCCAGATCGACTGCATCGACCAGAACGTGGGCCGGCTGATCAACAAGCTCCAGGAACTGAACCAGCTTGAGAACACGCTGATCGTGTTCCTGTCGGACAATGGCTGCTCGGCGGAGGGCGGCCCCGGCGGGTTCAACCGCGGCCAACCCGATGCCCCCATTGGCACCGCGTTGTCGTATTCCAGCCTGGGCCTGCAATGGGCCAACGTGGCCGATACGCCGCTGCGCAAGTTCAAGATTTCGACGCACGAAGGCGGCATCTCCACCGCCTGCATCGCCCATTGGCCCGCGGCCATCAAGCCGGGCCGCCTGGTGAACCAACCGGCGCACGTGATCGACGTGATGCCCACCTTGCTCGACGTGGCCGGCGCCACCTATCCCAGCCAGCGCAACGGCAAGAAGGTGCTGCCGCCCGAAGGGATCAGCCTCAAGCCGTGGCTGCTGGCCGAGGACGCCGGTCCCGCCGGCAAGCTCCGGCCGCTGTT
>Ga0207864_1001329_pt1 | contig 27741 bp, 17 predicted proteins | sample HigsolmetaAR202D_FD_184834 | JGI IMG/M metagenome (GOLD analysis project Ga0207864, IMG submission 184834) | Ionic liquid and high solid enriched microbial communities from the Joint BioEnergy Institute, USA - AR20-2-D (SPAdes) (version 2) ... | reverse complement strand
GCCAGCATTTTGGAGCGGGAAGAACGTGTTGCAGCCGAACACCGAGATGCAGGTGCCGTCGGCCTGCCGCTCCCGGTCCATATCGTTCAAAGCGTCCAGGTCGCTTCCTGCGTAGGTGTCATACACCGTGTAGAAGTAGTTTGCGGTCGCGCTTCCGGCGAAGTGGTAACCGGCTGCTCCGGGAAACATGTTTTCAAAGAACGCGACCGCCGGAAGGATCGAGGGATTCGCGCGCACCTGGGCCGGAGTAATGCCGGATTCGTAGTAGTCACGCAGAATTCCCGAAGCCTGAGTCCAGGTCTGGCCGGACTTGGGATCGCGGAACTGGGTCAGAGGCTGGAAGTAGTCCTGCTGCACGAGCCCTTTGCGCGTAAGACGCCCAATGTACCCGACTTCAATTGTCAGTTTCTGGGGAAGCGGACGGGCATAGCTGGCATTCAGCAGATAAGAGTACGGCGCTACGAGGTCCGGAGACACTCCGAGGTTAGAGTTGAATCCGCCCACGATGGTCGGCGGGGTAAACGGAAAACCGCCGGCTGGCGCAGGAGGAAGGGATGGCAGCGAACTGCCCGTGTATCGGAAAGAGTCGCTAAAGTTCGTATTACGAGGCTGTGTGACCGAGGTGGCAAGACCCGGTGATCCGTAACGATCAAAGTTCACTACCATGTCGCTGCCGTACCTGTCATAAAGCATCGCCGCGCCTACACGCAGGACGCTTCCTCTGCCAAAAAGCCTGCCGGGAAGGCTATCGCTCTCCGGCGCCCAGGCGACGTTGAATCGCGGCGCAAAGTTGTTGTTGTCGCGCTTGAACCAGTCACGTCCCTTATTGACCGGTCCACCAAGCTCGTACGTTAATGCGGCATTCGGCATGGCATGGCCCGGAGTGCCGGTGAGGGAAGCGCCTACGCGCTCGGCGAAATACTGATTCAGCGGAATGGTGGTAACAACCTGAACGCCGTTTCTTTCATAGGGCACCTGATAGTTGGAGTAACGCAATCCGAATGTGAGGGTAAGATCGCGACGCAGCTTCCATGTGTCCTGGACGTAGAACTCGTATTCCCTGGCGGCAAAGCTGCGGATGATCGGCTCCCCAAACGGTAACGCTTGCCCATCCCGTCCAAAGTTGTAGGTGGCGCTGTACTGGTTGATGACGCCAAGCAGGACACCGAACGCGTTGGTGACTGGCGTGTTTTCGATGATTTGAAGAGAGGGATTGTTGTACAAGGTCCGGATATAGCTGTTGACAGCTTCTGTAATGTCCGCTCCCAGGCCGCGCAGGGTATTGCGGCTGAAGCTGTAGCTCGGGTATGCGCTCTGGAAGGAGTTTCTGTCATTCTGAATCATTCGGAAATTGATTCCGAATTGCACGGTGTGCTTGTCTTTGATCCACGTTGTGTCGTTTACCAGGTTTTGGGTCGGTATGATTCGTCCGAAGGCGCGGGTGAAGTTCTGCAAGCTGTCGATGCCCCCGAAGCTCAAAGCGGGACCGTGAGTGCCTGACTGGGCAACATTCAGGCGCGTGTAGCCGTAGCTGAAAACATTCACGATCGAAGGAGAGATGACCGCTGTGTATCGGGCTGCCAGACCTCGCGAGTTGTCCAGGATCTTCGCGGCTGCTTCCTGACCCGGAAACTGGGCCAGAATCTCATCCCTGCTGTTGTCCGCCAAAGTGCCCCGCAGCATCAGCGTGTGGCGGGCTTCCTTGTCGAGGTTGAAATCCATCTTCGCGACGTAGGCGCGATCATCGCGTTTCAATGGCGCGTTGAACCGGAAGGCCGCGAAGTTCAGTCCCCGGTCGCTTCCTCCCTGCGGGTCGTTCGCAGCCGGATACTGCTTCAGGAGATCAAGCATGGTCTGGTTAACACCGATGCCGAGAGGATCGACGTCCCGAATCTGGGCTGGCGTCAGCTGGCCGATCGTCCCGTTGTTCATTCGGAACTGAATGATTCCTTGTTTGAGGGTTTCTGTCGGCACATTGCGCGAGACGGCGGTAGCGGAGCGGTCCTTGCGATCCTCCCAGTTCACAAAGAAGAATGCGCGGTCGCGGATGATGCGGCCGCCCAGCGAGGCGCCGTACTGATTCCGGATCAGATTCTCTCTGGGCACGCCGGCGCGGTTGTTGAACCAGTTATTTGCTGCGGTCTTAACGTTGCGGTGGTACTCGTAGAGGGAGCCATGGAAGCTGTTGGATCCGCTCTTTGTGACAAGGGACACTTGCCCGCCTGCCGACCGGCCCTGGTCGGCGCCCTGTCCCGCAACCGTTGTGCGGAACTCCTGCACGGAGTCGAGCGGCACGGGAAGAGCAGCATTGAATCCGGTGGAACTCTGGCTGTCGTTGATATCGACGCCGTCTAGCGTCACATTATTCTGATCTCGCTTTGCGCCGATCACTTCTCCATCCGGTGTGACACCTGGCTGAAGGCTTAGCAGCTCAACGACGTTGCGTGTCTGAAGCGGAAGTTGCCGGATTTGGGTCTCTGTAAAGGGATTGCCAATTGTTGCGTTCTGTACGTTGACAGATGCCGCCTCTGCCATGACGCTAACTGTTTCAGTAACCTGGCCAATCTCCAATCTCACATTTAAGGTTGCAGGAGAGTTTACCTGCAGGAGGATTTGTTGAGCATATGTTCGGAAGCCGGGCTTTTGTACCTCGACAGTGTACGAGCCAGGCGGCAACTGCACGAGGCTGAAGGCGCCCGCGCTGTTGCTTATCGTCGAGCGCGAGGCTGACGTGCTTTGATTTGTGACAGTGATAACGGCTTCCGGAATCGCAGCATCCTGTTCATCAGTGACCACGCCCTGTAAGGAGGTCGTTTGCGCAGCGAGCGGCAATAGCCCAGCGATGAGAACAATGACGAGTCGAATCATCGGAATTCTCCTTAGCGATGTCTGTTAAGAACTCCCGGACGTGGGTAAATGGATGTCTCGACTCGGAGAGAGGCAGGCGTGCAGCCTTGCACAGGTTGGATTGTATGTTTGCGGGGCCCCCAACCAGGAGCGACGTGTAACTACGGATTCTAGGGTAGGGTATAAGTAAGAGTCAAATCGAATTCCTTTATGGGGTCCAACCCATTTTTTTTTGCGATTGGTGGTTGGGAAAGAAGCGGGCGCCAGTTGACCGCCGCCTGGCGCCCGGACAAACGCACCAAGGAGGGTTTGGTACTAAGCGACAATATCGTGCAGAATATTCCCTTCCACGTCCGTCAGGCGGAAATCTCTCCCGCTGTACCGGTAAGTCAGCTTCGTGTGATCAATACCCATCAGGTACAGAATCGTGGCGTGAATGTCGTGAACATGGACGGGCTTTTCGACGGCTTTGAAGCCAAAGTCGTCCGTCGCGCCGTAAATGGTTCCCCCTTTGACGGCGCCGCCCGCCATCCACATAGTGAAACCGAACGGGTTGTGATCGCGCCCGTTGCGAAGACGTTCGCCGCTGCCGCCAATTTCCCGCACGGGGGTCCTGCCAAACTCCGAACCGCAGAGGACCAGCGTATCCTTCCAGAGTCCGCGCGACTTCAGGTCTTTGATCACAGCCGCAAACGGCCGGTCCGAATCCAGCGCGTTCCGCCTATGCGCCATGATATCCGCGTGCGCATCCCATGGATCGCCCTTCGCGTAGTAGACCTGAACCATGCGGACGCCCTTCTCCACGAGGCGAACGGCCATCAGGCAGCCCCGCGCGGTGCTGCCAGGACCGTAGAGCTTCTGGGTCGCCTCCGATTCTTTCCGGATGTCGAAGACTTCGGGAGCCTCCGTCTGCATCCGGTAGGCGACTTCCATCGACTTGATGACGGCTTCCACCTGTGGATCGGCGCCATTTGCTTCGGAACGCATCTTTTCTAGTTTCTGGAGCAGATCCAGCTCGCGACGCTGTTCGGATAGAGAAAACTTTGGATTGTTTACGAAGCTAATCAGCTTCTTCGGGTCGAAAGATTTTTCGATGGTAACTTTGTCCGAGCCTGGCTTGCCCGAGCTGCCCGGCTCTTCCTCGACCTTGTCCGAGATGTAAGTGCCCTGGTTGATGGCTGGGAGAAAGCCATTGCTCCACAAGGGTGGACCAACGGTTGTCGGAACATCGGGGCAGAGGACCACATAGCCTGGAAGGTTCTGATTTTCGGTGCCCAAACCGTATGTAATCCACGCGCCCATCGAAGGACGGCCCGCCTGGTTTGCTCCGGTATTCAGCATCAGGCAGGCGGGCTCGTGGTTCGGGATATCGGTGTAGACGGACCGGATCCAACAGATATCGTCGGCCACTTCGCCAAGGTGCGGCCAGAGTTCGCTGATATCCATTCCGCACTGGCCGTACTTTTTGAACTTGAATGGCGACTTCATCAGCGCGCCGGTCTTCCGTTCGGTCTTGATCTCGCCGCCAGGCAACGGCTGCCCGTCGTACTTATCCAGCATCGGCTTTGGGTCGAAGCTGTCCACTTGCGAGAGACCGCCATTCATGAACAGAAAGATGACCCGCTTTACTCGCTGCGGGTAATCCAGCTTTGCTGCCCCAATACTGCCGTCAGAGGCAATGACGGCGCCGGCGCGAGCCAGGGACTCGTTGAGCATTCCGGCAAATGCCAGCATCCCGAAGCCGTTTCCAATGCGGCGGAGTGCTTCGCGGCGCGTAACCGGATTTGGAGATCTATGTCGCATCCTTGGTAGCCTCGTAAGTACTTCAGTTAATGAAAAGGAACTCGCTGGAGCTCAGGAGAATTTTGGCGTACCGGCCCCACGGCGTCGGATCGTACTTCGCCGGAGCCGGACCCTGACGGTTTCCTCCCCGCCCGCCGGGTCCGAACACGCCGGCCATCATTCCGTCGGCGGCCATCTCCGGCGCCGGATTATTCAGGCTGCCGGTCTTGTCAGGCATCGGCATCTCCTCAGGCATGGGCATCGGCATATCGGCGGCGGGCTTCGCGCCTTCCGCAGGTTTCGCTCCGGCTGCCGCCATCTTTTCTCCTTGCGCCTCGCTGCCGCTGCCAGCGCGGCCCTTGCCACCCGGCTCCGGCTGCTTCTTCTTACGCTCTTCGTAGGCCAGCATCGGTTCGGTCCGCAGATACTCGAGGCCCAGCTTGACTTCGTTCTCCGTGGCGTTCCTTCCGTAGACGATCTGGTACATCTTCCGGATGCGAGCTTCCGCGGTCGGCTCTGTGGCGACACGCTTGGCCAGTTCCTCGGCCTGGAGCTGCACGAAGTCACTGTTCATCAGGAACAGGCGCTGCAGCGGAACAGTCGTTGTGAACCGCTTCTCGGCGCTGATGTTCGGGCTGGGGAAGTCGAAGAGCTGTAAATACTCATCCAGCTTGTAGCGGCTTACCTTGCCGTAGATCGTCCGGCGGCGGTAGGTCGGAGTCAGCGGCTCGGAAGGACCGCCCAGCGCACGATCGAGTCTGCCCGATACAGCGAGCATGGAGTCGCGGATCTGTTCGGCGTCCATCCGCTTGGAGTTCGCTCGCCAGTAGAGGCGGTTGCCGGAGTCTTTCTCGAATGCCTGCGGGTTATTCTCAGTGCTCAGCTGGTAGACGCTGCTGAGCATGATCTCCCTGTGCAGCTTCTTAATCGACATGCCGTTGTTCACGAAGAAATTCGCCAGGTATTCGAGCAGTTCAGGATGAGTCGGGCGCTCGCCGGTCATGCCGAAATTGCTGGGAGAATCGACGATCCCGGTTCCGAAGTGGCCCTTCCAGATACGGTTGACAATGACCCTCATTGCCAGTGGCTGCTGGAGGATCGCCTCAGCCAGCTCCAGCCGTCCGCTGCCTTTCGAGAACGGCTGCGGCTCCCCTTTGCAAAGCACCGACAGGAAGTGGCGTGGAACCTCTTCGCCGAGGTTATAAGGATCGCCGCGAAGACTGACGGGAAGGTTGATGATCTGATCCGCGTCCTTCACGCCGTGAATGTATGGGTAATACGGCTGCAGCTTCTTCTGCGTTGCTGTGATGTCGTTGCGGATGGCCGCCATCTGCGCCTGAGCTTCCGCTCCGACGCGCTTTTCAAGTCCCCATCCCCGGAAGAGCAGCACACCCGGTTTTGTACGGACGCCGGGCTGCACGATTGGATCTTCACCGTTCAGTTCACGCTGGAAGATCTCGGTGTAGAAGCTCATCTCTTCCTCGGGCAGATTCTTCAACTGCAATCCGCACCCGGGGCAGAAGTCGTCATTGGTGATGAACTCGTTCGGTTTGTTCGCGCGTTTCTTCTTCTTGGTGCCGGGCAGCGATTTCGCCGTGATAATCTCGTTCTCCTCGCTCAGCTCGTTTTTGGCGAGCATCACCTCCACGACTTTCTCCTGAAACTGCTGTGCGAGTTTTTTGGCCTGCTGAGCGGTGCTTCCCGGCTTCGCCATCATCTCCTGCCACGCCTTCTTATAGGGGTACAGCGTGGTCGGCCTTTCCATATACTTGATCCACCGGTCCAGGAGCTCGTAGTCAAGACGTTTGTCCTCGACGACGGCAGCCATGTCTTTCTTCTGGGCTACGACTTCCCAGACTCCTTCGAGATACTTAGCCGTCTCGAACGCCAGCGACTGTGAAAGCTGTAAACTGAGGTTGTTCTGGACTTCACGCAGGAGCTTCTGCTTCCGCTCCAGTTCTTCTTCCAGCGCCTTGAACCGGTTGAGCACCGATTTCGGAACCTGCGGATACTCGTGGTAGACGGTGTTCGCAAAGACGCCCGCAAGTGCGTAGTAGTCAGTGGTAGGGATCGGATCGTACTTATGATCGTGGCAGCGGGCGCATGCAACCGTCAGTCCGAGGAATCCTCTTGTGATGACGTCAACGCGGTCGTGACGCTCATCCGCCCGGGTTACCTCGACTGCGCCATTGTCGTAGTACCAGGGGCCGAGGCCCAGGAAGCCCGTTGCGGGTAAGGTCTTATGGCGGATCTTCTCATCCAGCAGATCTCCGGCGATCTGGGCCTTCACGAACTGGTCGTACGGCATGTCGTCGTTGAAGGCCTGCACCACCCAGTCTCTGTATAGGTGGGCATTGGGATACGGGTTGTAACCCCGGCGCATGGGGTCGAGGCTTCGATAGTCGTCCTCCCCGTAGCGCGCAACGTCGAGCCAGATCCTGCCCCATCGCTCGCCATAGTGAGGCGACGCCAGGAGGCGATCCACAACCTTTGCGAATGCGTCAGGAGATGTATCTTTTTCGAACGCCTGAATCTCCTCGAAAGTTGGAGGCAAACCGGTAAGATCGAGCGTCGCGCGACGCAGCAGGTCGCGTTTGCTTGCCGGGCGCACCGGCTTGATTCCTTCCTCTTCCAGCTTTGCAAGGATAAAGCGGTCGATATCGGTCTTCACCCATTGGGTGTCTTTTACTTTCGGAGGCTGTACTTTCTGCAGAGGCTGGAAGGACCAAAACTGTCTCCGCTCCGGAGGAATCGTATATTTCTTTCCTGTCTTGTCGGCTTCCACGACCGCCGCCGCGGTCTTTGGCCATACAGCTCCGGCTTTGACCCATGCAACCAGATCCTCAATTTCGGCCGGCTTCAGCTTGCCTCCCATCGGCATCTTCAAGTCGCCTGCAGTATGGCGGATGGATTGAATCAGCAGACTCTTATCCGGATCCCCCGGAACAACGGCAGGACCCCTTTTGCCGCCCTTCAGCATTGCTTCCGCGCTGTCGAGCCGCAAGCCGCCGAGTGCCGAATCCGTGTGGCACGCGTAGCAGGCGGTGGCAAGTACAGGCCGCACTTTGGTTTCAAAGAATTCGGCGGTATTGGCAGGATGCCCGGCAGCTCTAAGTGCGGGGGCTGCAGTAGTCAGCAGGATTGCAAAGCTCGTGAGTGGAAGCGCCTTATAGAAGCACATAGAAATAACACGAGAAATCTAAGGTTTTAGAGAAAGAATTCCAGCTCAGCCGGTTCACACCTGGCGGCAAGATGACGGCGTGCGACGGAGCGAGAACTGTTTGCTAGCAAAAGCGAGGCTACGGGGTCCTGACAGGGGCGGGAAGGCGTGAGACGCGACGGAGTCCCCCGACTATTAGTGTCCTTGATATCACTTCTTATGGCTATTGTCAACTTAATGGATGATCAACACACTCGTGGGGCCCGGGCCAGCGGCGGTATGTAAGATTCAGGAAATTTAGCCCAAAGGGTATTGTCCTTGCACTAATAAATGTATACTGTTCTCTCAACGGCTATGACGCCGTTTTAGCCCCCGTTCGCAGTCCTCCCACGTCGGCTCTTGATTCTGCTTCATTCGAGGGATCTTAACCTATGCGTTTGGCAGTAATCGGCTTGTGCCTGCTGATGGGCACGCCTGAAGCCCTGTATCCGAAGGTGGGTGATCAGGGCAGGAAGCAGGGAAGGCCACAAGGTGGGGCAGCGCCTTCCGGCGTCAAGACTCCTGGTGTGCGGATTCCGGCTTCCGACCTAAAAGCGGAAGCAGAGATCCGGCTGTCTGGTTCACTTGACGGCATTCTTGGCGGGGCGACGGTCTGGATTACGAATCCCAAAGAGAATCGCCTGGATCGTATTGATGCGAAAGCCGCCACAGCTGGAGACGCTATTACAGGGCTCAGCCATCCCTGCACAGCTCCGGTCCTCGGCTTCGGCAGCTTATGGGTGTTAAACTGCGGTGACAAGACCCTGTCTAGAGTAGATCCGAAGACGGGAAAGATCACCTCGATCCCGACGGGCGCCGGCAGTTCAAAGACGACGATTGCAGTCTCTTCTGACAGCGTGTGGGTCTTGACGGACGAAAGGACAACGCTTTCCCGAGTTGATCCCGCGGATAACAAAATCGTCGCCGAAGTGCGCCTGCCAGCCGGCTGCAACGCCTTGGCGTTTGGGGAATCGGCTGTATGGGTTACCTGCCCTGCCGAAGATAAAACGCTGAAGATCGACCCGCAAACAAACACGATTACAAGTCGGATCGATGTCGCCGCTGGCCCGCAATTTGTTGCAGTCGGTGAAGGCGCCGTTTGGGTTTGGTGTCAGAAGGCTGGGAAACTCGAGCGAATTGATCCCAAGACAAACAAGGTAGTAAAGACCATCGACCTCGGCGCGCCCGGGTTTCCGGGCGAGATTGCGATTGGTGACGGATCCGTATGGGTTAGCACGCCAGGGCTCCCGATCAGCCGAATCGATCCAGCGACGGATTCGGTGGCGCAGCAGTTTGTCGGGGAAGGGGGAGGGGGTATTGCCTTTGGCGCTGGCTTCCTCTGGCTGGTGAACGCGGATCAGCGGACGGTTTGGAAGATAGATCCCAAACGGGTCCTTGCAACCCTTGCCTACTAGGTCCTAATTCGTTGCGGCTCAAACCCCGTCTGGATTGCCTAACTAAGCGAAGGAGTCATGAAATGAGAAAGTTAAGAGTCTATCCCGTGCTGCTTGCCTGCGCCGGTCTTTGCTTGTCGCTTGCCTTGATGCCGGGGCAGGAAGGACCAGCAGTGGAGGCCAAAAAGAAGAAGATGAACCGGCCTCCGCGTCCGGGAGTAAAACTCCCCGGAGTACAGCGGGATATCTCCACCATCAGGCCCGTGGCTGTCTTCCCGGTTGAGGGAGTGCCAGACTGGCAGGTCGTGACTGAGGACGCCGTTTGGGTGTCCAACGGGCCCAAGAATACGGTCCACCGCCTGGACCCGAAGACCAATGAGGTGGTCGCGGCAGTCGAGGTTGGCAAGCGGCCGTGCTCTGGCCTTGCAGCAGGCTTCGGCAGTGTTTGGGTGCCCAACTGCGGGGATAAAACGCTCTCCCGCGTGGACATGAAGACGAATCAGGTTGTCGCGACTCTTCCGGTTGGTCCCGCAAACAGCGAGGGAGGGGTGGCGGCGAGCCCGGATAGTATCTGGATTTTGAGCGATCCATCGGGCGTTCTTTCCCGCATCGATCCAGCGACGAATCAGGTCGTCGCGCAGATCAAGGTGCCCTCCGGTTCATTCGCCTGCGCATATGGCGAAGGCGCGATCTGGTTAACCAGCACAGAGAACAGCCTCGCTGTCCGCGTGGATCCAAAGACGAACTCCGTTACGCACACGGTGCCCGTCGGACCGAATCCCCGGTTTTTGACGATCGGAGCCGGATCCGTGTGGACGTTGAACCAGGGAGATGGAACCGTGTCGCGCGTGGATGCGACTACGGGCAAGCTCCTGGCGACGATCGAGGTTGGCGTTCCAGGCCCGGGTGGTGAAATCGCCTATGGCGAAGGGTTCGTCTGGCTTACCGTCTTTCAGATTCCCCTAACTCAGATCGACCCGAATACCAATCAAGTGGTGAGGCAGTGGGTAGGCCCCGGCGGCGATGCTGTCCGGGTCGGGCACGGGTCCGTGTGGCTGTCCAATCTCCGGCAGCAGAACCTGTGGCGCATCGATCCCAAGCAGCTGTAGTCCCTGCTTAAGAACTGTAACGTCGTAGCTAGGGCCGGAACGCATCCGGCCCGCCTCCTCAGGATATAGGCGTATATAATGTAGAGCGTCCGAGTCTCCGCGTGGAGATGCGCCATGTCTGCTATTCGCTGGGCTGTGGCCGCCTTCCTGCTTACGAGTGCTGCGCACGCACAGACGCGCACGCTCGCGCTGTACGCCGAGAAACCCTCGGGAATGGACTCTTTCACGTTCCAATCCCTTCAGGAAGAGCTTTGGCGGCTGCTGGCTCCGGCGGACGTGGATCTGAAGTGGAAGGAGGCAGACCAGCGCTACCCGGGGGAGCACTTCGACCTGGCGATCGTGGGCTCTTTCGACGGCTCTTGCGCATTCGGCGATTCCTCTTCCCGCGGGAATGTGTCCTTGGCGCCGGCTGGCAGTCTCGCCCATACCGAGATTACGAGCGGCCGGATCTTACCTTTTTTTCGCGTCGACTGTGTCAAGTTGACCGAGATGCTCGAGCCAGCGTTACAGCGATATCAAGGATGGACGCGGCACAATATAGCCGGGAGAGCTGTGGCTCGTGTGATTGCCCATGAGGTCTACCACATTCTGGCGAAGTCTGTGGACCACAGTGATTCCGGTGTCGCCAAACCCTGTTTCTCGGTGCACGATCTAACCACGGATACCTTCGCGTTTGAACTCCAGAGTCTGGCAGAGATGAGGCCAGTGCAGAAGCCGCGCCCGGCCGGATCCGGCGGCGACGCCCTGGATGAGGCAAGCGGGCGTTAGGCCACGAGCTCGTTCGGCATCCCCCCTGGCCGCGCGTTACCACCACCCGGCGGGCGTTTCCCCTCAGTCTGCATGGGATAATGTCAGATAGCGTCTCAATTCCATGATCCAACTCTCCGCGGCCGGCAAACGGTTCGGTCCCAAACTGCTTTTTGAGAATCTCGACTGGCTGATCACCCCCAAGGATCGCGTTGGCCTGGTTGGCGCAAACGGCACAGGGAAGTCGACTCTTCTCAAGATTCTCGCCGGCATTGAAACGCTCGATTACGGAACGATCAACGTCACTAAGGGAATCTCCGCGGGCTACCTGCCGCAGGACGGATTAAGCCTTTCGGGAAGGACGGTTTTTGCGGAATGTCTTTCCGTCTTCGCCAGCCTGAAGGACATGGAGCGCGAGGCCGAGGAGCTCACGCGCCGCCTGTCCGAACTTGATCCCGCAAGCGCCGAATACGCAGCGGTCGCGGACCGGCTCCATCGAATCGACACCGAGTTCCGTGCTCGCGACGGGTATGCTCTTGAAGCCCAAGTCGGGACGGTGCTTGCCGGCCTCGGTTTTCCCAAGGAGGACTGGACGCGCCGGACCGAGGAGTTCTCGGGCGGCTGGCAGATGCGCATTGCGCTCGCGAAACTGCTTCTGCAAAAGCCGAACCTGCTCCTGCTCGACGAGCCGACCAATCATTTGGACCTGGAAGCCCGCAACTGGCTCGAGACTTACCTCTCCGATTACCCGTACGCCTTCGTACTCATTTCACACGATCGATACTTCCTGGACGTCACCGTTTCGCGCATCGTCGAAATCTGGAATAAGGGCGTCTTTTTCTACCCGGGCAACTACGAAAAATACCTTCAGCAGAAGGCAGAAAGGAAAGCACAGCTCGAAGCCGCCTACAAGAACCAGCAGGAGCGAATCCAGCAGCTCGAAGCATTTATTAACCGCTTCCGGTATAAGGCAACCAAGGCCAAGCAAGTCCAAAGCCGGATCAAAGAGCTGGAAAGAATTCAGCGGATTGAGATTCCGCCGGAGGAGAAGACGATCCACTTTTCCTTTCCCCAGCCGAAGGCGAGCGGGCGGATTGTGGCTGAATTCCGCGGCGTCTCGAAGAGCTATGGCGACAAGCAGGTCCTCAGCGACGTGAACTTTGTGATCGAACGCGGGGACCGTGTCGCGCTCGTCGGAGTCAATGGCGCGGGAAAGTCGACTCTCATCAAGCTTCTGTCCGGCGCCGAACCCCTTACGTCCGGCCAGTACACGCTCGGGCATAACGTCGAGGTGGACTATTTTGCCCAGGACCAGTACAAGGAATTGAATCCGGACGCTACGCTGATTGACGATCTCGCGGAAGTCGCGCCCCGCGCGACGCAAACCGAACTGCGCACCATCCTCGGCTGCTTTCTGTTCTCCGAAGATGATGTCTTCAAACGCATCGGCGTTTTATCGGGCGGCGAGCGGAACCGCTACGCGCTTGCACGCATGCTGATGCGTCCATCGAACTTCCTACTTCTGGACGAGCCCACCAACCACCTCGACCTTCGTGCGAAGGATGTATTGCTGAACGCGCTGATGGAGTTTACCGGGACCGTTGTCTTCGTATCTCACGATCGGTACTTCCTTGATCGTGTTCCGACTCGCGTGTTTGAAGTTGCCGACGGTAAGGTGAACATCTACCCCGGCAACTACGAAGACTACCTGTGGCGCAAAAACGGAGGCGCGGCAGCTCCGACGGTTGCGGTCAGCGAAGCACAGGCGGGCGCTGCATCCGCCAATGGCGAGGCAAAGACGCGGGAGGAAACGGTTGCGCCAGCTCCGAAAAAGCGTCTCAACCCCATCAAGCTGAAGCAGATGCAAGACCGCTGCGCGGAAATCGAGGACCTGGTTTCTCGTCTCGAAGCCGAAATCGCCTCTGAGGAAGAGAAACTGGCCGTGTTTGTCAGCGTGGAGGAGACACAACGGGTGACCGAGAGTATTCAGCGCAAGCGGGAAGAAGTGGAGCGTCTTACGGCGGAATGGGAGGAACTTGCAGCGGTTCTTGAGGCGTAGGACATTTGGCGGCATCCCGCGCGCGGTAGACTGGAACGAATGGCTGTCTTGCCCCCAATGAACAGTTTGGCTGTAGCGGGGGTGAAATCCGTCGCTGAACTGGCGGAGACAGAGGGGATTCGGGAAGCCCTCCAGTTTTTTGCGCGAGAGAAGCGCTGGATCGATGAGCAGCACCTGGAGGTGTGCCGGGTGCCTGCACCGACGTTTCTGGAGCAAAAGCGCGCGGAATGGATGGTTGCCCAGCTTCGGGCGCTTGGCTGCGACGCGAAGATCGACCGCGCCGGCAATGTCGTCGCACCGTTGACCGGGCCGAAAGATGGTCCCTTCGTTGCCCTCACCGCCCACCTCGATACGGTCCTTGCCCCGCGCGTCCCGGAGGACATTCGCGTTGAGCCGGACGGCCGCTTCTGTGGGCCGGGAGTCAGCGACAATGGCGCAGGTCTTGCCGCTCTACTTGCCATTGCACGTCTTGTGAAAACCCACTCCTGTCTCGAAGGCTTGGATGCAGGCTTGCTGCTGGTAGCCAACGTCGGAGAGGAGGGGGAAGGCAACTTGAGCGGGATGCGCTTCCTGTGCAGGCAGTCGGCGCTGGCCCCGAAGATCAAGTCTTTCGTCGTCCTTGACGGACCGACAACGGATCACATCACCAGTGAGGCGCTTGCCAGCCGCCGCTTTGAGTTAATCTTCACAGGTCCGGGAGGGCATAGCTGGAGCGACTACGGCGTTGGGAACCCGGTTCACGCGCTGAGCAGGGCGATCGCTCTGTTCGCTGAAAATGGCGCCAGCTTCAGCAGTTCCCCCAGGTCGTCGTTTAATTTCGGGATCATCGAAGGCGGCTCGAGCATCAATTCCATCCCGACGCTTGCACGCGCCAAGGTCGATATCCGGAGCGAGCGGGCCGAACGCATCGACGAACTGACGTTGCTTCTCACAAGCGCAGTAGGGCGGGCCCTCGAGGTGGAGAACGAACGGTCGACGGGCGGAAGGGTGACCGGAAGGATTCGTGAGATCGGATCGCGCCCGGGAGGACGCCTGGCGGAGGATGCTCCCATCCTCACCTTCATCCGTGCGGTAGATAACTACCTTGGTATTCGGTCTCACCTTGACTGCGCATCCACCGACGCCAACATTCCGCTTTCGATGGGGCTCCCGGCGATTTCCATTGGCGCAGGCGGAAGTGGCGGTGGAGCTCATACACCCGGTGAGTGGTTCCATCCTGAGGGAAGGGAGCTGGGCCTCCGGCGAGTCTTTCTCACCTTGTGCCTCCTGCTTCGGAGCTTTAGCAAGAGCGGTGGATGAGCCGTGCCGGGGCAGACTGGCGCGCGGAGGTTGCGCTGGCGGGGATCGCCCTTGCCTGGGGCAGTACGTTTGTTCTAGTCAAGAACGCGCTCGACGATGCGTCGACGCTCCTGTTCCTGGCCGTGCGATTCGGATTCGGGACGCTGGCGCTATGGCTGCTGTTTCGGAGGCGCGGTCCTATTATCAAGGCTCGCAGCGAGTGGATCGCGGGCGCGTCGGCCGGCTTCTGGCTCTTCGCCGGCTACTTCCTTCAGACTGCCGGCCTGCGTCTGACAACGCCGTCCAAGTCTGCCTTCCTGACAGGGCTTTACATTGTCCTGGTACCTTTGCTCGGCTCGCTCGTCTATCGGAAAGAGCTTCATCCTTTTGAGCTGCTCGGGGTGGCGCTGGCAACAGCGGGCATGGCCTTGATGACCTCACCCGGCTGGCAATTGCGAATCGGGCTGGGGGATCTGCTTACCATTGGCTGTGCAGTCGCCTTCGCAGCTCACATGCTGGTGCTCGAGCACTACGCACGGCTGATCCGGCTGGAAAGCCTGGCGGTTGTGCAAGTGGCGACTGTTGCTGCCGGCGCGGGGATGCTCTGCTGGTGGGTGGAGACGCCGAAATTCGTATGGAGTGCGAAATTACTCGTTGCTCTGGCGGTTACCAGTCTGATTGCCACGGCGCTGGCATTCATGCTGCAAACGTGGGCGCAAGCTCGAACGACCGCAACACGAGCAGCTTTAATCTTTGCGCTCGAACCTGTATTCGCCGGCGTCACATCTGTCATCACGGGGAAAGAATCCTTCTCCGCGGAGATGCTGACCGGAGCCGTTTTCATTTTGAGTGGCATTGTACTTGCTCAATTGAAACGGGCAGGCTACCGCAAACATCCATCGAAATAGCTCCCTCTGAGTCCGTAGCGTCGAGTCGCAACGGCCCAAAGGGGCCGTATAATAGCTGGTTAGGTACCCAACCGGGGAGGAATTAGGAATCCCATGCGATTTCTCACCACACTGCGCGGCCAAAAGCTGCTCTCTCTAACGTTGTTGCTGTTCACGCTCTCCATCGGGATCTTGATAGGCACGCTTATGAACTCCGGCGTCAACGCGGCCAAAGGGCAGACGGTCGCTCCCGATGCAACACCGCTCACGATTCCGAGTCCGGTTAAGCTTTCCAACGAGTTCACAAAGTTGGCGAAGATGATGGAGCCCACCGTCGTCTTCATCAGCACCGACTACACGCCGAAGTCGTCGACGCGCCGAAACCGCCCCCCGGAGAGTGACGAAGACGAGGACGGCCTGGATCTTTTCAGGCGCTTCTTCCGCGGCCCCGTGCCAGATCTTCAGCAGCGCCCCTTCCGCCGGGAAGGCACCGGGTCTGGCTTCATCGTGGATAAGAATGGGTACATCATCACGAACTATCACGTTGTCGAGAAGGCGGATCATATTAAGGTACGCCTGCGGGGAAATCGGACGGAACATCCTGCCCGTTTGATCGGATCGGACTACGAAACCGATCTCGCCGTCCTGAAGATTGACGTCGGCCATCCGCTGCCGGTCGCCAAGATCGGGAACTCCGACTCCGTGCAGGTCGGAGATTGGGCTGTCGCTATCGGCTCTCCGTTTGGCCTTGAAACCACCGTGACGGCTGGCATCGTGAGCGCTACGGGCCGCGATGTCGGTCCGCACCAGTTCCAGCGGTTCATTCAGACGGACGCCGCGATCAATCCTGGAAACAGCGGCGGCCCGCTGGTCAATATCAACGGCGAGGTCATCGGTGTGAACACGATGATCGCTACGCAGAGCGGCGGCTACCAGGGAATCGGATTTGCCTTGCCGGTCAACACCGCGGTGAAGGTCTACAACCAGATTATCCAGCATGGCCGGGTGACGCGGGGCTCGATCGGCATCACTTTCAATAACAACATCAAGCCCGAAGTCCTGAAGGCGCTCGGATTGAAGAACGGTGTGATTGTCGACGAGGTTACGCCCGGCGGACCGGCAGAGAAGGGCGGCCTGAAGCGCGAGGACGTGCTGCTGGCGCTGAACGGCGTACCCATCAAAGACGGCGACGATCTTGTGAACCGCGTGTCCGACATGCCCATCGGGAGCGAAGTGACGATCACGATCGATCGGGATGGCAAGACAATGGAGAGGAAAGTCATCATCGGCGATCGTGCGGAGGTCCACAAACTGAATCCCCGGCTGGGCTTTGTAGAAGAAGAGACCGCAGAGCCTGGAAAGCCTGAGGTGACGCAGTCACGCTTCGGTATTGGCATCCGCAGTCTGACCGAAACCGATCGCGAGAACCTTGGGTTCAAGGAGAACGGTGTCCTCGTCACCAGCGTTGAAGAGGACTCGTTTGCGGAATCGATTGGAGTTCGCGAGCGCGATATTCTCGTCTCCATCAACCGTCAACCGGTAGCCTCTGTTGATGACGTCAGGCGGATCCAGAGCACGCTGAAGCCAGGTGATGCGGTGGCGTTCCGCGTCATGCGGCAAAATCCGCTCGGCGGCCGCCGCGGTACGCCGGAAGACAGCTGGGTGGGCATCTACCTCGGTGGAACACTCCCGACGCGTTAGAGAAAAAAAGGAAGCGACGGAAGGCGGGTCGCTGAAGGACCCGCCTTTTCTCTTGATAGAGGGAAAGGTAAGCGTGGTAGGACTTGCACACAGCTTCTCTCTGATCCTGCTTATCGGGACAACAGTTTTGTTTTCGGTCACAGCCCTTCTGCCCCAGGCGGAAGCGGCTGGCAAGCGCTCCTCATCGACCGTCTCCTCTGGGAAGTCCTCCTCGAAGAAGAAATCCGTAAAAGCGCCTTCGAGTGGGAAAAAATCCGCTGTATCGGCGCGACGGAGCACAAGCCAAACACGGAGCACAAGTCCAACGAAGACGGTCCGAGGAGAACCGCCAGCTCAGCAGGAGCCTACAAGAGAGCGTTACAAGGAGATTCAGCAGGCGCTAGCGGAGAAGGGGTACTTCAACGGCGAGCCCAATGGCATTTGGGGGCCGGAGTCCGTCGAAGCGATGCGCCGTTTCCAGGAAGACCAGGATCTGGTGGCGAACGGCAAAATTACAGCGCTGTCGCTGATTTATTTGGGACTTGGACCGAAGCGAGACGTGCCAGGTCAGACGAAGACTGAGCAACAAGAACCATGATTATCGGCGTCCCCAGGGAAGTAAAGGATAATGAAACGCGCGTCGGGCTGGTTCCGAGCGGTGTCAGCGCATTAGTGGAAGCGGGGCATGAGGTTATCGTCCAGACGCGGGCTGGCACGGGCAGCTCGATTCCGGACGAGGAATACATGGAGGCCGGAGCGCATATTTCCGCCACTCCCAATGAGGTGTGGTCCGCCTCCGACATGATCGTGAAAGTGAAAGAGCCTCAGCCGTCCGAATACGCGCACCTCCGGCCAGGTCTCATTCTCTTCACCTATTTGCATCTTGCTCCGCTGCCAGAGCTGACCCAGGTGCTCCTCGATCGCAGGGTGACGTCGATTGCGTATGAAACCATTCGCGAAGCCGACAATTCGTTGCCGCTGCTGACACCGATGAGTGAAGTCGCGGGGAAGATGGCTGTGCAGGTCGGCGCTCAGTATCTGGAAGCGCCGAATGGAGGGCGGGGCATTCTCTTGGGAGGCATACCAGGGGTCCGTCCGGCGAATGTCGTCATCCTGGGCGGGGGCGTTGTCGGGCATAATGCGGCGAAGGTCGCCCTTGGCCTCGGTGCGAATGTGACGATCATCGACCGCAACCTGAATCGCCTGCGCGAGCTGGAGGACATCTATAACGGTCAAGTGACCACTCTCGCGTCGAACACGTTTGCCGTTCGCGACTCCGTGCGGCAAGCCGATCTCGTCATCGGAGCAGTCCTGATTCCTGGCGCTTCCGCTCCCAAAGTAGTTCGCCGGGATATGATTTCGCTGATGAAGCGCGGCGCAGTGATGGTGGACGTCGCGATTGACCAGGGCGGCTGCTTTGAGACTTCCCGTCCAACGACTCACACCGATCCGATCTACTTCGTCGACGGAGTCCTTCACTACTGCGTATCGAACATGCCGGCTGCTGTTCCGCACACATCGACGCTTGGCTTGACGAACGCCACGTTCCCATATGTGCTGGAACTCGCCAACAAGGGATTTGCACGCGCGTGCGAGGAGAACCCTGCGCTTCGCGAGGGTGTGAACACCTACCAGGGGCAAGTGACCTATCCGGCGGTAGCCGACTCGCAGAACCGTTCATGGAAGGAACTCGAGGCCGTCCTGTAAAATCAGTCTGAACCGCTCGGTTTCCTCTTTATGCGGCTGAAGGACAAGATCGCCATCATCACGGGCGGCGGTAAGGGCATTGGGCGCGCTCTGGCGGAGGAGTTTACCGCGGAGGGGGCGTCAGTGGCGATCACGGACGTGGATGCTGCCGCTCTGCAATCGGTCGCTGATGCGCTCTGCGGGGACGTCGTTATCCTGGAAAACGATGTCTCCGATATCGACTCACACACGCAACTGCTGGACACAGTTCTAAGCATTTGGGGGCGCATCGACGTCCTTGTGAACAACGCAGGCATCGAAATCTCCCAGCCCATTCTTGAAGCCTCTCCGGATGCTTGGGACAAGTTGTTCGGCACCAACCTGCGTGGCCCGTTCTTCCTGGCGCAGCGTGTCGCAAAGCAGATGATCGCCAGCGGTAACAAGGGCTGCATCGTCAACATCGCCAGCGTGCACGATCAGACGCCGCTTTGGGAGAGCGGCGTTTACAGCATCACGAAAGCGGGCATGGGGATGGTGACGAAAACTCTCGCGATGGAACTGGCGCCGTTTGGGATTCGCGTTAACTCCGTTTCCCCCGGCGCCATTGCAACGCCAATGAATCAGCCCCTGCTGTCCAATCCGGAAAAACTCGCCCAAACGGAAAAAACGATCCCTCTCGGACGGATTGGTTTGCCGCGCGAGGTTGCGCGGGCGGCCGTGTATCTTGCTTCCGACGAAGCTAGCTACGTCACTGGTGCCACTTTGTATGTGGACGGCGGGCTGCTGCTACGGATCTAGCCGATTCCAAGGAAGCGCCGCGCCTCCGATTCCAGCGCCGGAGTGCAGCACACGCAGTTGCCTCCGTAGATGCTCGAGCCGCCGTCATAGTTGAAGAACCGGCCTCCAGCCTCCTCGACAAGTATCTTCAGCGGTGCCAGGTCCCAGCACTGCGCCGTCTGCTCCAGCCACAAGTCCGCCTGTCCCGACGCGACCATCACCGCATCGAGACATCCTCCCATGCTGCGAACCGCCCAAAAGCACTTCAGCCAGTCCAGCAGTTTCGAGCTGAGGCCATGCTTGTCGGCGGCATTGAAGCTGTTGAAGCAGACGACCGCTTCTCCGGGCGAGGAGATCGAGGAGACGTGAATTCGAGATTCGTTGCAAAAGGCGCCTGCGCCTTTGGCGGCATAGTACATCTCGCCCATGGCCGGCAGATTCGCCACTCCGACCACAACTTCGCCGTCTACTTCGAGAGCAATCAGGTTTGCCCAGGCCCGGTTGCCGCGGACGAAGTCGCGTGTGCCATCGATGGGGTCGACAATCCAACGGCGGGCGTTTCCAGACTCGAGGGAAGCTCCCTCCTCGCCCAGAATGCCGTCCTCAGGAAAGGCCTCGTGCAAAATGGCGGCGATCGCCTTTTCGCACTCCCGGTCGGCAATCGTTACGGGGGAGAGATCCACTTTCTGTTCCGCGGTCACGCCTTGCGCGCGATAGCGCATCGCAATCTCTCCGGCTGCCGCCGCGGCTTTCCTCGCTATCTGGAGTTCCTTCTCATAGAGCATGAGATATTCTAACCTGGGAATGTAGAGGCCGAATCTGCCATGACAGATCGCGTGTTTTGGCCTCGAATAAGTCGGTGTGATCCGGCCACCGGAGGAGCGAAGAAGGAAGAATGAGTGCGCGAACCGTATACACGCTGCTGGAGGAAGCAGCCGCCACCTACGGGCGGGCGATTGCTCTGTATCAGCCCAAAAATGGCTCCGGATCCCAAAGTTATCGCAAGTACGATTGGATCGAATACCAGCAGATCGTCAGGGAGATCGCAGCGGGACTGCGTTCCATCGGTGTCGGCAAGGGCGATATCGTGGCCCTCAATTCTGAAACGCGAGCAGAGTTTTACCTCGCCGACATCGGTGTGATGGCGAACGGATCGATCTCCGCTGCCGCTTACACCAGTTATCCATTTCACGAACAGGTTCAAACTTTGCGTGCCTGTGACCCGAAGGCGGTCTTTGTCGAAAATCCTAAGACCTTTCAGGCTCTGCGGGAGGCGGGCGCGGATTCTCTGGACATTCCGTGGATCCTGCTGACCGGCTCTGCCGAGGGCGCGATGACGACCGATGAGCTGCGTGAGCGAGGGCGGGAAGCAATGCGCTCCGATCCGGAGCTGTTCAGCCGCATCCAGGCTGAACTGAGTCCGGACGACCACGCCATCCTCTACCTCACCTCGGGAGCCACCGGCGAGCCTAAGATGGGCCTGGTAACTCATCGGGCGTTGCTCGCAAACTGTGACATGGGGCCGCAAGTCCTCGACCTCGGCCCGAACGATCGTACGCTTGCCTTCCTCCCGTCCGCTCACATTACGCAGCGCGTTGTCATGGAGTTGCTTCCGATTCGGATGGGCATCCCCGTGTGGTTCTCGGCAGGACTGTCGAAGATGCCCAGCGAGCTAAGAAAGATCCGCCCGACGTTTCTTGTGGCGCCGCCTCGCGTCTGGGAGCGCATGTACAGCAGCATTTATGCTGAGATCCGGAAGAAACCGGCGGTGTTCCAGCGTATCTTCTACTTCGCGCTTGGGCTCGGAGCGGAGGCCAACAAATACAAAGAACGCGGTGAGGAGGTGCCGGCGTGGCTGCGTGTGGCGTTAAAGCCGCTGGAGAAGCTGGTGTTTGACCAGATTCGCGGGCGGCTCGGAGGGAAGCTCCGGATCGCCGCTTCGGGGGCCGCGCCTCTCGGGAAGGAACTCGCGACCTTTTACTCGTCGATCGGGATGCCGCTCATTGAAGGTTACGGGCTGACGGAAGGCGGCATTTGCACACTGAATCCGATAAACCGCCCGAAGGCAGGCAGCATCGGAAAGCCTCTCCCCGGGGTGGAGCTTCGCCTGGATGAGGACGGTGAGTTACTGGTGAAAAGTCCCTGCGTCTTCACCGGCTACTACAAGGATCCGGAAACCACGGCATCGATTTTGCGCGACGGCTGGCTGCACACGGGCGACATTGCTGAATTCGACGATGAAGGGTATGTCTACATCACCGGCCGGAAGAAAGAAATCATCGTCGCTTCGAACGGGAAGAAGATTTACCCTGCCCGCATCGAGAATCTCTTCAAAGTCGAGCCGCTCATTAATCAGGTCGTCCTCATCGGCGACCGCTTACCGTACATCACCGCGCTGTTCACGATCAATGCAAACACCATCGAGACCATTCCCGGCCTGGAAGCGCTGAAGGGACTTCCAATGTCGGAACTTGCGAAAGATCCCCTCGTGCAAAAGGCGGTGAAGGAGGCAGTGGCGCGCGTCAACAGCAAGCTGGCTCCGTTTGAGCAGATCAGGAAGTTCCGCATCCTGGACCGTGACTTCAGTATCGAAAACGGAGAGATGACGCCGACAATGAAGGTTCGCCGGGCGCGCGTCCTGGAAAACTTCCGCGACCTGATCGTGGAGATGTATAGCGGGCGCGAAGAGAACGTTTAGGGAAGTCCGCTTATCTCGATTCTCCGCCGGTCCTCCGAAATGCGCTGCAGCCGGATCTCGATCCGGTCTTTCGGGAACAGATCAGGGAATCTCTCACCCCACTCGACAAGAACCACCGCCTCGCGGTCAAGAAGCTCTTCGATGCCGAGTGACGCCACCTCGTGCGGCTCGTCCAGCCTGTAGAGATCGATGTGGTACACGCGCGGCGAGTACTCATGGATGAGGGTGAACGTAGGGCTCGAGACGTCTTCTCGTGTGCCAGCCCCCAATCCTGCGACAATCCCTTTTGTCAAAGTCGTCTTGCCCGCGCCCAAACTGCCGATCAGCAGAACGACAGCCTTCGGCGGCAGTTCGGCCGCAATCCGCTCACCGAGAGCGATCGATTCCTCCGCGGAAGCCGTTTCAAACACTCGTACAGGCACGAATTGCCTCCGGAAGAAAGCGCAGTAGATCCGTTGCGATCAACGCCTGTTCGCCAAGCGTTCTGGCGCCGATCTGTCCCGCCATTCCATGCAGCCACACCGCGGCGCCGGTGGCGAGATCGGGCTGTTCGGGATGCTGTCCGAGGAGACCTGCGACGAGACCCGTAAGAATATCGCCCGTACCACCGGTGGCCATCGCCGGCGAGCCCGTCGTGTTCACCCAGACACGGCCGTCGGGAAATGCGATCAGCGTTCGATGTCCCTTCAATACCAGGGTGACGCGCCGGTCCATTGCGAAGCGCCGGGCAATCTCCGGGCCGTTTCGCAAGATATCAGAAGTTGGCTGCGCGGTGAGACGTGACATCTCACCGGGATGCGGCGTGAAAATGCGCGGTCCCGCAGGCGTCCACCCGGCGCCCGCGAGAGCATTCAGAGCGTCGGCGTCAACCACCATCGGTTGCGAAATTTCCGCCATGAGCGCGCGAACCACTTCCACCGTTTCGGGATGGGTTCCCAATCCAGGTCCGATCGCGAGGACATCCTTCCCACGGGCCAATTCTCGAAGAGCCGGAAGCGCGGTCTTTGCAATCGCGCCTGTTTCCGTCGCGGGAAGCGGCGCGGTCATCAGCTCCGGGGCAAAGCGGGCAACTGTATCAAGCGCCGGGTCGGCCGTAGCCACAGTGACCAGACCGGCCCCGCTGCGGAGCGCTGCGAGACCTGCCATGGCCGCGGCCCCGGTTTTGCCGCGGGATCCAGCGACCACCAGGACGTGGCCGAAATTGCCCTTATGCGAATTCAACGGCCGCGGTGCAAAAAGGGGCGCGAACCATTTCGGCTCGACCACGGAAAGGTAAATTTCCGGATCCCCTTCATAGAGGTCTTCCGGGCTTCCGATGGCGGCCACTCGCAGTTCGCCGACCCGGTCGCAGCTCGGACCAAGGACCTGGCCGACTTTCGGGGCCGTGAATGTCACGGTGTAGTCCGCGCGAACGCTCTCGCCTTCGGTGTATCCGGTGTCGCTCATCAAGCCCGAGGGAATATCGACGGCAACGACCTTCGCATTCGGAAAGCCGGTATTGATCTCCCGGATCAGGTCGAGCATCAAGCCGGAAGCGGCGCCTTTCAGTCCGGTCCCCAATAAAGCGTCCACGACAATATCGGCGGATCTCATCTCCGGGAGAATCCGGCTCTCGACACTGCATCCTGAGGCGCGCAGCATGTGATAATTCGCCGCTGCGTCCCCCTTCAGCTCTTCCGGACTCGCCGCAAGCAGCACGTGAAGAGACCGCGGCCGGATTCTCGTATAGAGCTGTCTCGCTACCACGAGTCCATCGCCCCCATTGTTTCCCTTGCCGCACAGGACCACCACGCGTTTTGACGCGAGCGGGGCGAAGGCCTCCTGCATGAACTCAACGACGCGATGGCCGGCGTTCTCCATCAGGATCAAGCCGGGAATGCCCAGCTCGATCGTGCGCCGGTCGACCTCCCGCATCTGCGCAGCAGTCAATACCTTCATTGCTTCCTCTCAAAAATCCGCACCAGCTTCCGCAAGATTGTTTGTCCTCGGGTGTACGTGTTGGCTTAAAGCTTCCTGGCCAAGAGCATGGTCAAGTCGTCCTGAAGCTCCGGCGACCCCGTCCATTCGCGCACAGAATCAACGACGGCCTGAATGATCTCCTGCTCGCCGCGGTGTGCGTTGCGCGCGATCACGTCGATCAGCCGGTCTTCGCCGAACATCTCGCCGTATTCATTCTCCGGTTCTGTCACCCCGTCGGTGAAGCACACCAGAAGATCGCCAGGCTCCAGGTTGAGACAGCTTTCCGCATATTTCACAGAGGGAAATGCACCGACGACGATGCCGTTGATTTCGAGGCGATGAATATCGCCATTACGCACGAGGATCGGAGGAATATGGCCCGCGTTGGTGTAATGCAGGCAGCCGGTGTCGTCGTCGTAGATTGCGAAATAGAATGTGGCGTACTTCTCGGCCGCGGTGTAGTCGTAGAGCTGCTGGTTCAACTGGGTGACCAGAGCGGCAGTGGAAACGCGCGAGCAAATGGCATGACCGCCGCCGGCTGTCGCGGCTGCCGCCTCCGCAGAATGGCGGATCTGAGTGCGAAAGGAAGATTGCACCGTCGCCATCAGGAGCGCCGCCGAGATTCCTTTTCCCGCAACGTCTCCGATCGCGATCCCGACACGCCGGTCGCCGATCATCTGGTAGTCGTAGTAGTCGCCCGAGACGATCCTAGCTGCGTTACATGCCGCGACCACGCGCAGGCCTTTGACTGTCGGCATGCTCCGGGGATGCAGCGCGTCCTGCACCTCGCGCGCGATCTCGAGTTCTGCGTGAAGGCGCTCCCGCTCCTTCTCCACCGTCACGAGCCGCTGCAGGTTTTCGGTCATGGTGTTGAAGGAATGGGCCAGGTCGGCGAGCTGGTCGTTGCCTTTTACTTCGATGCGATGGGAAAAGTCCCCTTCGCGCACGCGCTGCGTTCCTTCGTACAGTGCATGCACCGCGCCGGTGATGGTCCTCGTCAGCGAGACGCCGATGACCAGGGACACCAGTTCCACCATCAGGAACAGCATGCCGACACCCCAGAGAAGCTGAAGCAACCCCTGGTCATTCCACTCTCCACCTTGGCTGAAGACTTCGCGCAGAATGGCGGAAATTCTCGTGTGGACGGAGAGCAGGTAATTTTCGTAGGTCCCCGGGCTCGACCAGATGGCGACGGGAACAGGTGTTCCCCATAGGATCTCCCGATCGAACCGGTTCACCGGCGGAGGCAATGCCTGCGCCGATGCCTGCTCCCTCGATGGAAAGTTGTGCGGTCTCGCCTGATGGAGTGCGTTGTTTCGATCCGGATCGGGAAACCAGACGAGGTCGATGCTGCCGAGCTCCGGCACCAGATTCAACAGAAAGGCGCGGCTAAGCGGTGCGAGAACCAGAACCTGGACATCTCCGCGGACCGCGTGGGCCCAGGAATATAAAAGGCCTTCTTTCGCAAGAATGCCACTCGCGGATTCCCATCCTTCCGGCGGCGCTTCAACTTTGGGTTCTTCCGGAAAATGCCACTCCCGGCCGCGTTGCCGGATTAGAATCTGAAGGCCGGGAAACCGCTCCCGAAAGAAAGTGCCGGTGCGTCGCACTGCTTCCGGGCGCACGCTTTCGGGTGCATGCGACAACGAGTTAGCCATGCCCCGAATGGTGCTGATCCTTCTGTCCAACTCCGAGTTCACCAGATAGACACCGACTTGCTGCGCCAGGAAGGAGGCGCCAAGCTGCGCCAGCAAGAGGATGAGGATGACTGGAACGAAGGCGATGAAAATGTAGGTGACGTAGAGGCGGTAGCTCAACCGCCAGATCGCCTTCCGGATTGCGATCGCGATCTGACGGATCGCTGCGGCTCCGCCCGCGAGCAGGGCTGCAACCAGAAGAGTGGCGGCGACAATCCTATTTGCGCCGCCGAGCGCGGCCACGGAATAGCCGAGCAGGAGAGCGAGGAAGATCTTGTCGATCCACACAAGCTTCCGCCATACTCTCCTCAGGCTCTCCATGCCCGGGCCTCCGTGCCCGCTACCATCCTAGACTCTCGATCTGGCGATCGCCGGAGTCTGCTGCTCCCGCTCAGGCAGCGGAGCCTGCGGCTCAAGATAGTGAGCTGAGAGCCAGCTCCGCAATGTTTCCATCGCCGTGACGGGATCGTCCACATACTGAAACAGGTTCAAGTCGGCCGGACTGATCATACCGTGCTTTACAAGGGCGTCAAAGTTGATGACCTCCTTCCAGAACTCTGAGCCGTAGAGCAGCACAAGCATCATTTTTTCCAGCTTCTGCGTCTGTACCAGGGTCAGAATTTCAGCCAGCTCATCCAGGGTGCCGAATCCGCCCGGAAACACGACGAGCGCCTTCGCCAGATACGCAAACCAGAACTTCCGCATGAAGAAATAGTGGAACTCGAAGCTGAGCTCTGGCGTGACGTACTCGTTCGGCCACTGCTCGAAGGGCAAACCGATGTTCAAGCCGATCGTCTTGCCGCCGGCTTCCACGGCGCCCCGGTTTGCCGCTTCCATGATTCCCGGGCCGCCGCCGGTACAGACCACGAATCTCCGGCTCGGATGCGGAAGCCCTTCGGACCACTGCGTTATAAGGCGCGCAAGTTCCCGTGCCTCATGGTAATAGCGGGACATGGGGCCGTCTTCGGTAATTCTGGCGGACCCAAAAAAGACGACGGTATCCCGAATCTTCTCCCGCCGGAAATGATCGAGCGGTGCAAGATATTCCGATAGGATGCGAACGGACCGGGCCGCCTGGCTGTCAAGGAATTCTTCATCCTTATAGGCGACCGGGCGTCGCCTACGCAAAGTGGGCTGATCAGTCATGAGTAATTGCCTTTCCAGCAGCGGCTTGCGCTGCCAGATCCTCAATGCGCTTCTCCAATTGTCTCACCGCCTTCAGAAGCTCTGGCAGTTTCTGGAGCGCCGTCACGGCTCTCAGCCATTGCCGGGCATCGAAAGCAGGCGATCCGGAGATAACGCTGCCCGGCGGCACATCGCTGCCGACGCCGCTCTGGGCATACACAACGGAATTCTCATGAATTGTCAGATGTCCAGATACGCCAACCTGCCCAGCCAGCAGGACATTCTTTCCCAGAACTGTGCTGCCGGCCAAGCCGGTTTGGGCGCAGATAATACTATTCTCTCCAACTACACAGGCGTGACCGATCTGTACGAGGCTGTCAATTTTCGCACCGCGCCGGATGCGCGTTTCACCGACCGTGGCCCGATCTACCGAGCTTAGCGACTGGACTTCGACGTCGTCCTCGATCACTGTGATGCCAGACTGGACGATCTTGTAATGAGTGCCGTCCGCCCGCTTGGCGAAACCGAACCCGTCGCCCCCCACAACCACTTGATTCTGTAGAATCACTCGGTTTCCAATCCGGCAATACTCCCGCACCACGGCACCGGAATGGGCGACGAAGTCATCGCCAATCTCCGCACCTTGATAGATCACCACGTGAGGGTGAATCACAGCATTTTTCCCGATTCTCACGTTCGGTCCGATTACGGCGTAAGGGCCGATCGACGCCCCTTCGCCCACGGTGGCGGATGGATCGATTGAAGCGAGGGGGTGAATGCCGATCGGGGGACGGGGAGGCTGATAAAACAATTCGAG
>Ga0207864_1001320_pt1 | contig 27916 bp, 22 predicted proteins | sample HigsolmetaAR202D_FD_184834 | JGI IMG/M metagenome (GOLD analysis project Ga0207864, IMG submission 184834) | Ionic liquid and high solid enriched microbial communities from the Joint BioEnergy Institute, USA - AR20-2-D (SPAdes) (version 2) ... | reverse complement strand
TTCCATCTCGGGCCGGTAGGTCGCGGCCTCCTCCGAGACAACAACGTCCCCGCCCGGAAAAATCTCCGCGAACCCCTTCAACATCCCCTCGGGCCCGCCAAGCACGTCCTCATCGAGTGCCGCGTATTCCGCGCCCAGCCATGCCGTGAGCCCGATGCCGCCCGGCACGCTGTCGAGCTCGGCAATCGTGAAGCCGTCCTCGGTAAGCACGAGGTCCGGTCGAATCACCCGCGGAACCTCGTCGCGAAAAATCCGCTCCCGCGAAAGTGCGATCAATTCGGCGGGCTTGCCGCGATCAAGCAACTCCGCGATCCACCCCGGCTGCCGCCCGTCAACACTCAGCCGATACAGCTGATTGCACGCCTTGATGAACTGGTGGAGGCGAAACCCCAGCTGATCGAGCTCCGCGGCGAACTTCCGCGAGATCGGAAAGGCGCGCGGCGAAATCCGCCAGCCCTTTTCGTGGAACAAACCACCCTCGGGCAGCGCATCGCGAATTCTCCTCGCACGCGCGAGTTCGTTGTCGACCACCGCACTCACATCAGAATCTTCAACGCCTGGCGAACGAGCGTCTCGGAATCGCTCTCCGCTCCGGAGTCGAGCACGCGCTTCACCGCCTTGTGGGCCTCGACCTGCTTGTAGCCGAGCGAAATGAGGGCGAGCACCGCGTCGTGCACCGCGCTCTGCTGCGGGGTCGGCGCATTCTTCGCACTCGACGCCTCCCATTCCGCCGCGACGCCAAGCTTGTCCTTCAGCTCGAGCACGACACGCTCGGCCGTTTTCTTCCCGACTCCGCTGATCTTGGAAATCGCCGCCACGTCACCGGCCACGACCGCAGCCTTGAAATGCTCCACGCTCATTCCGCTGAGAATTGCCAGCGCGAGCTTCGGCCCGACGCCGCTCACGTGGTGAACGAGCAGCCGGTAGAGATCCCGCTCCTCACGAGTCCAGAACCCGATCAGCAAATGCTCGTCCTCGCGCACAACCAGCTGGGTGAGGATCCGGATCGTCGCACCCGGGGCAGGGAGCCGGTCGAAACTCGAAAGCGGAATCAAAACCTGGTAGCCGACTCCACCGACATTGACGACAATCTGCGTTGGCAGAGCTTCCTCCAGGCGGCCTTCCAGAAAGGTAATCATGCGATCGCACACGACTAGCAGACCGACACGAAAAGACAAACGCGCGTGGCTCATCTCCCTGCTGCTTTTCTGTGTCATCGCAGTGGCCCGGGGTCTCGACGACGAGGCGCGCTGGTTGCTTCTGCCCGAGCCGGCCTTCATGCACCCGGACTTTGAAATCGAGATCCCCGGCACCACCAGGACCGTGCTCACCCCCGTGCTGGTAAAGGGCGACAAGGCAACCACCCTCGAAAAGGAAACCTACGAGCAGCTCGGCCTCAACCTCGACTCGATCCGCCGCGTCGCCCGGCGCTCCGCCTCCAGCCTGCTTGCGACGCTCGAGCCGAAGGTTGCCCGCGATGAGCAGGGCGTCGTCGCATTTGCCGTGCTGGAATCGGAAAGCCCCGGCGTGGCGGGCACGGTGCTGGCGCCCGATTTCATCGACAAATTCCGGGACCTGCTCGGCCCCGACCTGCTGGTGGCGATTCCCAACCGCTTCCGCGTTTACGTATATCCCGCGCTCGCCTCGCGATTCGAAAACACCGCCGACCTCGTGCTGCGCGACTACGAGCTCTCCGCATACCCGGTCAGCCGGGAGGTCTTCCGCATCACGCCGGATGGCCTGGAGGCGGTCGGCGCCTTCCAGGATCGCTGATTCGTTCTTCCGATTCCCCCGGCTCTTCCCTACGCTCGCCCTCGCCATCCATGCTCGAGGACATCCGGAAAATTCTCTTTCACGAATCGACGATTCTCAGCCGGCTCGACGAGCTCGCCCACGACATCACGATCGACTACCGCGGCAAGGACCTCACGGTCATCGCGATCCTGAACGGCAGTTTTGTCTTCATGGCGGATCTCCTCCGCCGCGTGCCGCTTCCCCTGCAGGTCGAGTGCCTCAGCGTTTCGAGCTATCACGGCACGCAATCAACCGGCATGGTGAGATTCCGCCAGACCGAGCTGGCGAGTTTTCAGGACCGCCACGTTCTGCTCCTCGACGACATTCTCGACAGCGGGCACACGCTGCATGCGATCCGCGAACGCCTGGGCCAGGGCGGCGCACTGAGCATCCGCACCTGCGTGCTGCTTCGCAAGGAAGTCGAGCGCATCCGCGAAGTGGACGCCGATTACGTCGGCTTCAACATTCCGAACGAATTCGTCGTCGGCTACGGCCTCGATTACATGGAGAAATACCGGAATCTCCCCTTCGTCGGCGTGCTCACCGACGAGGCGATCGCCCGCGGCCGAGCATGACCATCAAGGTCGAGTTCTACTCGGTTCTGCGCGACATCACCGGATGCGCGGAACTCGAAGTGCCGGTCCCGGAAGGAATGACGGTCGGCTCGCTGCTGGAGGGACTCTACGAGCAATTTCCAAAGCTCGCCGAATGGAACGACCGGCTGTTGCTCGCGGCGGATCTCGATTACGTGGAGCGCAGTCACGTGATTCGCGCCGGCGAGATCATTTCCGTGATGCCTCCCGTGCAGGGCGGTTAGGCTGCCGGCAACACCGTTGGCGGGCTAGGCGTCGTTCGACTCGCTGAGCAATCGACGGGGCGCGAGATCGATCTCCGGCGGCGTGACCACCTCGCTGTCGCCCGAAGCGGCCCCGAGTTTCTTTAGTTCGCGCGCCTTCGAGAGGACGTAGCGCTCGAGGCTGCCCACCGCGGCGTTGTAGGCGGTCGTGGCGGAATTCAAGCCGCGCCCGATTTTCGCGAAGTGCTCGGTGTAGGTCACAATGCGATCGTGAAGCTCGCGGCCGGCCTGGGAAATTTCGCGGGCGTTCTCGGTCATTCGCTCCTGCTTCCATCCGTAATGCACCGCCTGCAGCAGCGCGATGAACGTCATCGGCGACGCCGGGATCACGCGCCGGTCGATTGCGCGCTCGAGGAGCGTGGGATCATTCTCGATGGCCGCCGTGAACGCCGTCTCGAGCGGCATGAACATCACCACGATCTCCGGCGAGTTTTCGAACTGCGCCCAGTAGGCCTTGCTGGCGAGCGCATCGATGTGATTCCGCACCTGCCTCGCGTGCGCCTTGAGCTGGGCGGCTCGCGTCGCGTCGTCCGTCGCCTCGAGCGCCCCGAGATACGCCTCGAGCGCCACCTTCGAATCGACGATGATCGTTTTCCCGCCCGGCAAATGGACGATCATGTCCGGTCGCAACCGCCCGGCGTCGGATTCCACGCTCGTCTGCTCGGTGAAATCGCAATGCTCGAGCATGCCCACCATTTCCACGACCCGGCGGAGGGAAATCTCACCCCAGCGACCACGCGTCGCCGGCGCATGCAGGGCGCGCACGAGATTCGCCGTTTCGGTCTGCAGCCGAAGCTGGCCCTCGCCGAGATTCCCGATCTGCTGTCGCAGGCTGGCGTAGGCCTCGATCCGCTCCTTCTCCAGCCCCCGCACGGCCTCACTGAATTTTTCCAGCTGCTCGCGCATCGGCTTCACCACGGCATCGACCGCCTCGCGCTTCTGCTCGAAATCACCTTTCGCCAGTTCGAGAAAGCGCTGGTTGTTCTCCTGCAGGGCCGCCAGCGAGAGCGCCTTGAACTCCTCCGCGAGCTTCGCTCGCGACGCCTCGACCATCGCCAGTTTCTCCGACGCCGCGTTCCGCTCCGCCTCCAGCAGCGTCTCCACGCGCACCCGCTCCGCACGGGCCTCGGCAAGGCTCGCGCTCATTCGAAAGCAGATGATCGCGAGCACGACCACCGCCACGAAGAGGACCAGCGCAAGGAGTTCCACCATTGCCTCCGACCCTACACAGCCCGCCGAAAATCGAAAGCCCGCACTCCCTCGCAGCCCGCGGGAAGCTTCCGGTAACCATGGAAGCCTGCCGTCGGCAGCCCCGGGATCCCCTCAATCAAAGGAGCCGCCGTCTGACGGCTTTTTTTGTGCCCACATTCAGACCCGGGGAGCTTGCTCAACCCGGTTTGCCTCCCTATAAGCACGAACGGTTCACACACCAATGAAGCTTCTCGTCGTCGACGACCAGGGACCTGTGGGCGAAATTATCAGCCGCATTGCCACGCAAAGCGGCTGGGAGGCATTTCACAGCGTCTCTGCGGAACGGCTCGACGAACGAATCCGCCACCACGAAATCGACGTGCTCCTGCTCGATTACGCGGTGGATGGAAATCCGTGGTCTGCGCGAAACGGGCTTACCGTGCTTCGCCAGCTTCGCGACGCGGGCATCACCATTCCCGTGATCCTCTTTTCCGGGTGGTCGAACCTGATCGACGAAAAGGCCGCCAACGAACTCGGCGTGCTGTGCGTGCTCGAGAAGCCGCTCGGTATCAAGGAGCTTCGCGCCGCCCTCGCCGAGGCCAAGCGCAAGGCGCACCCCGCTTCCGCCGACAACGAATAGGCTATCGCCCGGCCAGCGCGTTTCGCACCGCGTCGTGCAAGGCCACGGGCGGGAACGGCTTTGGCAGGAAATTCGAATCGTTCAGGAACGTGCGGTTCTCCCACATGGTCACGTTGCCGCTGGTGTAGAGCACGGGCAGGTCAGGCCGCTCCTTGAGGATCGCAAGGACGAGATCGCGCCCGGAATATTCACCCGGCAACACAAGGTCGGTGAAAAGCAGGTCCACCTCGTCACGATGTTCGCGCCAGAGCTGCAGGGCCGCTTCGCCGCTGCCCGCCTCGATGACTTTCATGCCAACCTGCGTGAGAAGCATGCGCACGAGATCGCGGATGTTTGTGTCGTCCTCGACCAAGAGAATCGCCGCCGACCGCAACGGTTCCACCTTTGCAACCACCGTCGCCTGCACATCAGCCGCGGGCGCCTGCGCGCAGGGAATCAGCAAACGAAACTCCGTGCCGCCCCCCGGCCTGGTGTCGAACTCCACGCCGCCTTCGTGCATTTCCGCGACGTGCTTCACGATCGCGAGCCCCATCCCGGTGCCGAATTCCTTCGTGGTGAAAAATGGCTCGAAGAGCATCGGCTCGTTTTCCGGATCGATGCCGGTGCCATTGTCCTTCACCGCGACGACCGCGTAATCGCCGGGCAAAATTCCGTTCCCGCTTTCCTCGAACAGAATCTCCTCGCGGCAGGTGATCTCCACGACTCCGCCGGTGGGCATCGCATCCACGGCGTTGAGCACGAGATTCATCACCGCCTGTTCGAGCGCGCCTTGATTGCCGCGAACCCACAGATCCTTTACGCCGGCATCGATGCGAATCTCCGCGCGTTTGGCGATCACCGGCTCGAGGAGTCGCGTCAGCCCGAGCACGACATCGTTGAGGCGCAGCGCCTCCGTTTCGTCCGGACGTCGCCGCGCGAAGTTCAGCACCTTGCGCGTGAGATCGGCGGAACGTTGCGCCGCCTCGTCGATCTTCTTCGCCGCCTCGCGAACATCCTCCGGCACCCCCTCGCCACTCTCGATGAGTGACGCGTTCAACTGGATCACGGTGAGCAGATTGTTCAGATCGTGAATCACCGCGCTTGCCAGCCTTCCGATCACTTCCATCTTCTGAGCGTGAAGGGAAATGCGACTTCGGTCCGGGGCAGACATGCGCGCGAGTTTGCCGGCAAATGCGGCGCAAAACCATATTTGATTGGCTAGGAATTACTTCGCCTTGATTCGCACCCGCCACTCCGCAAGAATGCTTTCCGGTTCCGGGCTGTTCGGGAAATTGCGATGGGAGAATCTGATAATCATTCGATCTACGAAGGACTCCTCGCCCTGCTGGAAAACGAGTTCCCGAAGACTTGTCCGAACTGCGATCGCACTTACCGCACGCTCGAGGAATTTGTGGACCAGACGAAATCCGTGCAGCAGGGCACGGGACTCATGGGCTACGACACGGGGCACCCGTTCCAGCAGGTCGTCATGGCACGAAACTGCCTGTGCGGCTCAACGATGGCGACGTTCTGCTGCGACCGACGCGACTACTCGGAGGCCGGAACGCGGCGCCGACGACTGTTTGAGAATCTCCTGGAGCGGCTGAAAACCAGCGGCATCGACCCCCTCACCGCACGAAACGAACTGCTCAGCTTTCTGCACGGCGAGCGAAGCCAGCTCCTTGAATCGCTCGGGTTCGCCATTCGTCCTCCCAGCCTGCAGCCACACTCGTAGCCGGCGACATCAGATATTGTCGCCGAGAAACGTGTGAATGCCGCACTCCGACTTGTCGAAGCCCGTCCAGCGGCCGGCGCGCTCGCTTTCCCCTTCGCCGACGGGGCGCGTGCACGGCATGCAGCCGATGCTGCGGTAGCCACGCAGTAACAGCGGGTTCGTGGGAATGTCGTGCTCGCGCAGATGCGCCTGCACGGCGTCGCGCGTCCAGTTCGCCATCGGGTTGAGCTTGAGGATGTATTGATCGTGCAGGACGTCGAACTTGTAGAGTTCGACGATCTTGGTGCGCTGCCGCGTGTCGGATTGCTGCCGGCGCAGACCCGTGATCCACACATCGAGCGTCTTCAATTTCTTCTGCAGCGGGATCACCTTCCGCATCGTGCAGCACAGATCCGGATAGCGCTTCCACAGCTCGGGCCCGTGCTCGGCGGCCTGCTCCTCGACGGTCTGCTCCGGGTGCAGCGACTCGATTTCGATTCCGAATCGCTTCTCGAGCTTCGCCTTCAACTCCAGCGTCTCCGGAAACAACAGTTCGGTATCGATCGTGAAAACCGGAAACCGGAAGTCGTTCTGATACGCCGTGTGCATGACGACGAGACCGGCGCCTTGAAAGCTCGTGCCAATCGCAGCGCGGTCGCCGTAGGTCTCCCACGTCCAGCGGAGAATCTCGACCAGCGGCGTGGTCTCGAATTCCTCCGCCTTCGCGTGGATCAGATCGGGATCAAATTTATTCAACGACATACTGGCTCACGCAAAGGTCGCAAAGGATCGCCAGGCAAAAGGCTCAATCAGGCAATCCATTCGATACGCGCTTGATTCCGTTTTCAGGTGTTCTTCACCAAAATTGACTGGCAGGCCCGATAGGTGGCCGGTGAGTTTCAGATAGGTCAGGAGTTGTTTTCCATGAACGGGCGCCAGCTTCCCGACCGATTTGATCTCCTCGATCACCAGGTCGTTCACCACGATATCCGCCCGAGAACCTTCTTCAAAAACTGTGTCTTCGTAGCGCAAGGGCAGTGGGCACTGGGTGACCGCCTGGAATCCTGCCCGACGAACCTCGTGCGCAAGGAATGTTTCGTTAACGGATTCCCGCAGCCCAGGGCCAAGTTTTGCATGGATTGCGAACGCGGCATCCGACACCGCGCTCGCAATTCGATTTTCCTTTATTTCATTCAACCTTGGCGAACCTTCGCGTCTTTTGCGTGAGGTTCATCCCTACAGCGATTTCGCGGCGGCAACAACGTTCTCGGATGTCATACCGAGTTCCTTCATCACGGTTGCACCGGGAGCGCTCAGTCCGAAGCGGTCGATGGCCACGGTCCTGCCGTCGAGGCCGACGTATTTGAACCACGGCGAAGAAATGCCCGCCTCGATGCTCACGCGCTTGCGGCAGCTCGAGGGCAGCACTTCCTCGCGATAGGCTTCGTCCTGACGGTCAAAGCGCTCGAAGCACGGCATGGAAACCACACGCGTGCCGGGGCCGAGTTCCTCCGCGGCTTTCAACGCATGCTGGAGCTCGCTTCCGGTCGCGAGCAGGATCAATTCGAGATTGGCGGTCTCCTTCTTCGCAATGTAGCCGCCCTTGAAGACCCCCTCGCGGCGATCCTTCACCGGGATCTGGGAAAGCGTCGGCAGGTTTTGCCGGCTGAGCACGAGCAGGGTCGGGCCATCGGTGCGCTCGAAGGCCGCGGCAAAGGCACCCGCGGTCTCCTCGGGATCGGCGGGACGAATCACATCGAGACCCGGAATCGCGCGCAGCGCGGCGACCGTTTCCACCGGCTCGTGCGTCGGACCGTCCTCGCCCACGCCAACCGAGTCGTGCGTGAAAATGTAGACGCAGGGCAGGTGCGAGAGCGCCGCAAGTCGAATCGACGGACGCCCGTAGTCGCTGAAGACGAGGAACGTCGCGCCGCTCGGACGGAAAATGCCGTCGTAGGCAAACCCGTTCATGATGCCGCACATCGCGTGCTCGCGAATGCCGAAGTGGATGTTGCGGCCCTCGCGGTTCTGGCGGTCGAAGTTTCCGCCGTTCTCGATGTAGTTGAGCGTTGAGCCATGCAGGTCGGCGCTGCCGCTGATGAGAAGCGGCATGGCCTGCGCGATCGGCTGCAGCACGATGCTGCCCGCCTTGCGGGTCGCGATGGTTTCGTCGGCCTTGAACTCGGGAATGACGCTCAGCAGGTCGGGCACCTTCTTCGCCTTCGCGTCCTCGAGTTCCTTCGCGAGGTCGGCATTTGCCGCCTTCCACGCCTCGAAGGTTTTCAACCACTCGGCGTAGTGCGCTTTCAGCTTCTCCTTGTGCGCGGCGAAATACTCGCGCGTCTTGGGATCGACGTAGAATTTCTCGTCCGGCAGCCCGAGGCCTTTGCGAGCCGCGTCGGCAAATTTCACGCCCGCCTCGCCGTGGGCCTTGTTCGTGCCCTCGACCTCGGGAATGCCCTTGCCAATCATCGTCCTGGCGATGATGAACTGCGGCTTGCCCGTCGCGGCCTTTGCCTTCTCGAACGTGGCGAGAATCTCCTCCAGGTTCTGGCCGTCGATCTCATAGACCTCCCAGCCGTAGGCCTTGAAACGCTCGCCGGTATCCTCGCTCTGCGAGACGGATGCCATCGCGTCGAGCGTCACATTGTTGCAGTCGTAGAACAGAATCAGGTTGTCGAGGCCAAGGTGTCCGGCGAGAGCGGCCGCCTCCTGCGAAACGCCTTCCTGCAGGCAGCCGTCGCCCGCGAGGCAGACGACGTGATGGTCGAAAATCTTGTGCTCGGCGGTGTTGAAGCGCGCCTCGGCCATCTTCGCCGACATCGCGTAGCCCACCGCATTCGAAACGCCCTGGCCCAGCGGCCCCGTGGTCGCTTCGACACCCGGAGTCTCGTGAAACTCGGGATGGCCCGGCGTCTTGCTGTGGAGCTGGCGGAAGGACTTCAGATCGTCGAGGCTGATGTCGTAGCCGCTCAGATGCAGCCAGGAGTAAAGGAACATCGAGCCGTGGCCGGCCGAGAGAATGAACCGGTCGCGATTGATCCAGTTCGCTTCATCCGGATTGTGCGAGAGGGCGTGTCCGTAAAGCACCGCGCCGATTTCCGTGGCGCCAAGCGGCAGGCCGAGGTGGCCGGATTTGCAGGCGGTGACGGCGTCAATGGCGAGGCCACGTGCGTCGCGGCAGGCCAGCGTGAGGGATTCGATGTCCAGACTCATAAAATCTTTGTTTCGGTGTCTGGTGAGCAAAAGAGACGCACCCGGCGATGGCAAGTTCCGTTTGAGGGGTTTTGGCGCCATCAGATTGCGGCAGCAGCGCGAAACCGCACTTCCGCCACGCCGGAGATGCATTTTGCCTTGGAAAAGTGAGCAGCCGTGCGATGTCTTTGGACGATGATTTCCCGCCGTTTCGTGCCGCTGTTTCTCGCGACGGCCCTGGTCGCCTCCGCCAAGACACCCGTCAGCTACGAACTCCTGAAGACCATTCGCACGCTCCCCGTGGGCGCCGCCTCACCGAGTTTCGGCACGGAGTTTTTCTTCACCAAGGGCGACCAGACCCTTTATCGGATCGTCTCCGCAGGCACGCCGATTGAAAGTCCCGCGCCGGCCTATCAATTCTGGTCTCCAAAGGGCGCCGCGATCGTGCTGCCTCCCGCCACCTACGACGCGATCGAACCTCGCGCGATGAACAACGATGGCACGGTCGTCGGCAAGGTCATCGACACGACGGAGGACGCCTATCGCGAGGCGGCCTTCACGTGGAACTACGGAGACGAGACGACCATCCCGAATTTCTTCGACCCGCTCAGCAGCTCGTTCAGCGCGCTGGCTGCGTCTGGCTTCGCCGGCGGGCTCAACTCCACTGGCGGAATCAACCCGGTTCGCGTGACCTGGAACACCGCCGGGCCGACGCTGCCACCGACCACCGTGCCGCTGCCCAACGGATTCACCGGCGGTCAGGTGCAGGGAGTCAGCGACGGGGGCGCTGCGGTGTTGTTCGTCGATGATGGCAGCAACCACTTCCGCGCCGCCGTGTGGGATGGCAGCTCGACGCGCCTTCTCGGCAGCGCGCTGGCTGCGAATGAGGTCCTCCACCCGGCCAATCTGGCAATGAACGCACGCGGCGACATCGCGGTGCTCGTGTTCGTCCCGGATGGCAGTTACCGCCTCGAACTTTACCCTGCGTGGACGAACTACACCGCGCGATACAACTTTGTTTTCGCCGGTCCGGCCGAGTCGGTTTACAACCTTCATTTGAGCGACAACGGCATCGCCAGCTTCGACACGGCCTCCGAGGACATCCACGTCGTCTCCATGGCCACCGGGGACACCAGGACCTTCAAGGGCTACGCCTCCTTCCTCAACGCATCGGGCCAGCTCGTGTTCGGAACCGGCGGCAAATTGAACTTCTGGGACGCCGCGGCATGGACCGGCTCCCCGACGATCGTGCCGCTCGATCTTCCCGCCGGTGCCTCCGCCCCGGTCATTGTGGGATTCAACGACGATGCCCATCTGCTGGCACTTCATCCGAATGCCGCCGGCACCCAGACCTCCCTCTCGGTGCTGAAGCCGATTTATCCGGGCGACATTATTCCCGAGGATGCCGTCGAGTTTGTCGGCCGGAAGCAATTTCATTTCGTGCAGGGCGATCCCATCCGCCGCCGCATTGTGCGCGCGAAAGTCGACCCCACCCTCACCGTGGAAAGCGTAACCTACACCGTGAAAAACTCGATTCCGGAAGGAACCCGTTTTCGCAAGCACACGGGCATCCTCACCGGCCACCCGACAAAGCCGGGCGTCAAGAACGTGCGGATCGTGGGCACGTTCATCCTCAACGGGCAAACCTACCAGACGAAGGCGCAGAAGGTGCGCATCCGGATCAAGCCGCTGCCGGCACGGTAATCAGCCGTTCCGGCGCAACCAGTCGCCGCTCTCGAGGACGGGCCGGCCCTCGCGATACCACGGCGCGACCCGATACGCCCACACGGTCTCCGTTTCGCCGGCCTCGGTCACGGCCGTCACCCGCACGCGCTCGTAGGGAAAAGGCTGCGGCTCGTTCGGGCCGATCCCTTCCCAGGCGTCCAGTTCCACGAGCGCGGCCGGCGTCACATCCAGCAGATCCCCCGCCACCCACGGAGCATTCTCATCGGGCTCCAGCCCGGGGTAGTCACCAAAATCATAAAGCCGCCCGCGCACCTTCGCCGCCGTGACGAACCGCACCCCGGAGTAATGCACGCAGGCATCCTTCGACGCCCCGCGCCGGAGCGTTCCGTAAACGAAAATGCGCTCCCGCGCTTCGGCCATCGATGCCTACTCGCCGCGGCCGAATCCCGCGATCTCGCGCAACCGCGCTTCGAGCTCGCGAACGCGCGCTTCGAGTCGCTGGATCGTGTCCGCCGCCATGTCGAGCTGGCGGCGCTTTTCGAGCAGGTTCACCTCGAGCTCGCGAATGCGCTTTTGCAGCCCAAGCCGCACCAGGCCCTTGCCGGGGCTCCGGAAGGTGACTTCCTCCGGCTCCTCCTCGGGCTTTGGGAAAAAATCCCATTCGCCGAACGGCTTCTCCTCGCTCGTGCAGCAGTCGAGGATCACCGTCTTTGCGTTAATCTCCCCGTTTTCAAGAAACTCCAGCAGCGCCTCGGAAGTCGTGGGACCGTAGTAATGGTCGTCGTCGAGCTTCACGATGTAATCCATGCGCAGCGCGGGATTCATCGGAGCCTTCGTCCAGACCTCCCCATCGTCCGAAATCATGTCCTGCGGGGCGATCTGTGCGGTTCGCGCCCATTCGAGAATCTTTTCGAAAGGAACCGGACCAAAGATTTCGCCACTGTCGTGTTTCTTGAGGCGCCAGGTGTCAGTGAGATCTTGAGGCATGCGATGGGTCAGGCTGGGAGTTGATTCATCATCGACAGGGAGGTCGGAAAACACAAGCGTAGGAACAGGTCAAGGCAGCGGGGGGAAATTGCTGGCATATGCAAATATTGTCAGTATCGTGCCTCACCTTTCTTTTCTCCCTTGATGCGCCAATTTTCCTCCCTGCCCGCCGCGCTCGTTCTTGCCTCGATCGCGATCTTCTCGTCCTGCAAACCAGTGGCGAAGGATCCCGCCGGCACGGCCTCCACGCCAACCGCCTCCGCTCCCGCCGCCGCGACGGCTTCGCAACCGACCACTCCGGCGGCCACGACTCCGTCCGTTGCCGCCGCGCCAGTTGCGACCCCGGCACCAACCCCCGTCCCGACGGAGGTCGCCTATCAGCCCGGACACGAGGACGCGGACCCGGCGCCCACCGCTTCGATGGAACAGGACCCGAACGCACCGGAGCCCATTCCCGTCGATGACGCCTGGTTCGGCCAGATCATCAATGAATCCGCCGGCACGGTGAATTTCGCCCTCCCCGGCGGACTTGCAGCCTCCGGTTCGATCGACCTGCTGGAAAAGGGCGGCAACGGCGAGCCCATCGTGGTGCAGGGGCGCCTCACCTCGCCGCAACCCGGTTTCTACACCTTCCAGCGCCAGACCGCCCCCGGAGTCGCGGGCGCATATTTCGGCCACGTGCGCTTCGACGACAGCGAACAGGCCTACCGGCTCGAACCGATCGGCCCCGGCGGGACCTCGATGCTCGTTCCGCGAAAACTCGACCAGGTGATCTGCGTCGGCATGCCGCCGGCACAGGAAGACGGAGACTCCGCGGACACCGCCCAGGCTGCCACCGATCCCCAATACGTGCCCCAGACGCATCCCACAAACGGGCCGTATCCGCCATCCCAGAACGGGATCGTGCCTCTCGAGAGCCTTCCCGGCGCCAGTGCGGTTGTCTTTCTGGATTTCGAAGGCGGCCCGGGACCCTGGGTCGGCTGGGGAAATTTCGCCGCGCAGCCCGCAAACGTGAGCAACGCACAGATCAAGGAAGTCTGGCAGCGCGTCGCCGAGGACTTTCAGCCTTTCAATATCAACATCACCACCAATCGCGCCGTCTTCGAGGCCGCCCCGCGCAACAGCCGCCAGCGCGTGATCGTCACGCCGACAAACACGGCCGCGCCCGGCGCCGGCGGTGTCGCGGTCATCGGGTCCTTCAACTCGACAAGCGACCAGGTCTGCTGGGCGTTCTACACCTCCGGAAAAGCTTCCGCGGAGGCCATTTCCCACGAGGTCGGCCACACCCTCGGCCTCTCCCACGACGGCAAGGGCTCGGAGGGATACTACGGCGGGCACGGAAACGATCCCGTGGGCTGGGCGCCGATCATGGGCGTCGGCTACTACAAGAACCTCAGCCAATGGTCGAAGGGCGAGTATGCCGGCGCCACTCAAACCGAGGACGACCTCCGCATCATCACGAACAACAACAATACCGTCCGCTATCGCGCCGACGATTACGGCGCCACCTTCGCCACCGCCGGCCATCTCGAGGTTTACGAGAACGGCTCGGTGAGCAACGAGGGCATCATCGAGACTCGCGAGGATGTGGACGCATTCCGCTTCACCACCACGGGCGGCGTCGTCTCCTTCACGGTCAACCCCGTCTCGGCGGGACCGAACCTCGACCTGCTCGCCGAAATCTACGACAGCGCAAACGTCCTCAAGGCATCGAACAATCCGCCAAACGATATCAACGCCACCGTCACGGCCAATCTGCCGGCCGGCGACTACACGTTGCGGGTGAGCGGCGTCGGCCGCGGCGACCCGCTGGGCGATGGCTACAGCGACTACGGCTCGATCGGCGCCTATGTCATCAGCGGCACGGCCCCGCAGGCGATAAAGCCGGCCCGATTCAGCATCCCGGAAAACTCGCCGTTCAATACAACCGTCGGCACCATCACTCCGCGCAACTCCCACGGTGGAAATCCGCTCACGTTCTCGATCACCTCGGGGAATTCCAATGGAGCGTTCTCGATCAACAGCACCACCGGCGTGCTCCGCGTCGCAAACCCCTCCGCTCTCAACTACGAGACGCTTTCCACGCGCTGGGACGACCCGGCGACCATCGAATGCGTCGTGAGCATCACCGACTCCGCGAACCCCGCGCTCAACGAGTCGATCCGCGTCGTGGTCACGGTCACGAACGTAAACGAGCCGCCCATCCTGACCGGTGGCACGGTCACCGTCTTCTCCCGCACGCGGGTCGGCACGGAAATCTTCACTGTCGACGCCCGCGACCCCGACCACTTCGATTTCCCGACACTTGCCATTGTCGGCGGCGATCCCGAGGGCCGCTTCGCCATCAATGACAGGGGCGTCATCACGATCAAATCCGCGCTCGAAACCTCGACGGCTGTCACGATTCCTCTCACGATTCGCGCGACCGATCAGGGCAATCCCGCGCTGTCCACCGAGGTCACGGTCAATGTGGATCTCCGACCGCTTGTTGGCGTCTATCGCCCCGGCGGAATCGTCCGCACCTACTACGAGGACATCAGCGGCAACCCGTTGAGCGCGCTCACGAACGCCGCGAAATTTCCGAACAGCCCCGACTCCCAGGAGGCGCTCACCTCGTTCGATGGGGGCCAGCACGGGGAACGCTACGGCAGCACGATCACCGGCTTCCTCATTCCGCCGGCCACCGGCTCCTACACCTTCTGGATCGCCTCCGACGACGCCAGCGAACTGCGTCTCAGCTCGAACAGCGATCCCGCCAATGCCACCGTGCGCGCGAGCGTATCCGGCGCGACGGGCCGTTACGCGTTCGACCAGAATTCCTCGCAGAAGTCCGCCGCGATCACGCTGATTGGCGGAAACGTTTACTACATCGAGGCACGCCACAAGGAAGGTGTCGGTGATGACCACGTCACCGTGGCATGGCAGGGTCCCGGATTTTCCCGTCGGGTGATTTCCGGTCTCTACCTCGCGCCTTCATCGATCAACCGCGCTCCCACAATACCCGCCGCAACGATGCGCGTGCGCCGCGATGCCTACACGGGCGCGACCGTGGGCACGGTCACCATCAGGGACTTCAACCCGCTCGATACGCACACCACGCGGATCATCGCCGGGACGGGCATCGGCATCTTCGACGTCGAGCCGCATACCGGCCGCATCTTTGTAAAGGACGCCGCCGCACTCGCCGCCGCCACCGGCACAAGCTACACGCTCCTGCTCGAAGCCACCGACGACGGCTCGCCCTCCATGAGCGGCCGGGGCGCCGTGACGATTCAGATCGTTGCGTCCGACACCCTCCCGACGAACGGCATCGTGCGACAGATCTGGCGCAACTTTAACGGCTCCCTCAGCGCCCTGCCCACCCATCCCGGCTATCCGGGTTCGCCGGACATCACGCGCACGCTCACCTCCTTCGAGGCGCCCCATGAAAACCTCGAGTATTTTGGCTCGCGCATTCGTGCCTACGTCGTCCCGCCGACCACCGGCACCTACCGGTTCTACATTTCCAGCGACGACGACTCGGCGCTCTACCTGAGCACGAGTGAAAACCCGGCGGCGGCGGCCCAGATCGCCAGCGTAAACGGCTGGGTGGACCCGCGCTCATGGACGGCGCAGCCCGGCCAGGCTTCGGCAGCGCGCACCCTCATCGCCGGTCGGCGTTATTACATCGAGGTGCGCCACCGGCAGGGCATCGGCGGAGAGGACCTCGCCGTGGCGTGGACCGGTCCCGGCATCACCACGCCGACAATCATTCCCGGCAGCGCGTTGCAGCCATTCAACCTCAACGACGCGCCAACCTGGTCGGGCTCAAACTCGTTCTCCACGATCGCCGGCTCCGCTCCCGGAACGTTCGTGGGCAAGGCCACCGCGACCGATCCCGAAGGCGAAGAGCTCGCCTACACGATCGTATCGGGCAATGATTCCGGCGCCTTTGCGATCAATCCGGCCACCGGCGAAATCACCGTCGCGGATGGCTCGGCGATTCATCCCGGCAGCACGACCAATCTCGTGATCGGCGCGCAGGATCGCGGCCTCAAGGGCGAGTATCCGCTGCGATCCGTGACGCGCACGTTCACCATCTCCGCAGACAACTCCAGGATCGCCATGCGCGCCCGCCGCAACGCGTATCCGGGCGCGACGATTGGTTTCGTGGTGCCTCCGGGCGGTGGAAGCTCGTTCAGCGTGTCGGGCGGAACCGGCGCGGCGATCTTCGATGTCGATCCGACGACGGGACGCGTCTTCGTGAAGGATGCCTCCGCGCTCGCCGCTGCGGCTCAATCCAGCGTCACCCTCAACGTCGCGACCACGAATCACGGCACCTACGCCGTCACCATCGACCTGCTCGCCGCGGATGCCATCCAGGCGACCGGCATCGTCCGGCAGGTGTTCACCAACTTCACCGGCAGCCTTGCGTCCCTGCCAAACGATCCGCGCTATCCGAACTCGCCCACGTATTCCCGCGTGCTCAGCTCGTTCGATGCCAGCACGGAATTCCGGCAGAACTTCGGCTCGCGCATCCGCGCCTACATTGTCCCGCCGACCACCGGCAGCTATCGGTTCTACATTTCCAGCGACGAGGAATCGATTTTGCTGCTGAGCCCGAACGACAACCCGGCAGGGGCCGTGCAGGTCGCCAGCGTCTCGGGCTACGTGGATCCGCGCTCGTGGACGGCTCAGGCATCGCAGGCCTCCACGGCCCGCACCCTCACGGCCGGGCAACGCTATTACATCGAGGTGCGCCACCGGCAGACGACCGGCGGCGACGATCTCGCGGTCGCGTGGACCGGCCCGGGCATTGCGAGCCCGGTGGTGATCCCGGGCAGCGCGCTGCGGCCGTTCAACATCAATGGCGCTCCGGCATTCACGGGCGCACCGTATTCGTTCAGCGTGCCCCCGGGCGCGGTGGAAGGCACCTTCGTCGGCCAGGTGGCGGGCACCGACCCCGAGGGCGACTCGCTCACCTATGCGATTGTCGGCGGCAATGAGGGCGGCGCCTTCGCAATCGATCCGCTCTCCGGGCGAATCACCGTGGCGAATCGGAACGCACTTCCCGGAGGGACCGCGACATTAACCGTGGGCGTGCAGGACGACGGCCAGAAAGGCGTCTATCCCCTGATGGCCGCCACCACGACCGTGAACGTGGCGATCACCGGTGGAATCGAAGCGTGGCGACAGACGAAGTTTGGCGCGGATGCCGGCAATGCCGATATCGCCGGAAATCTTGCCGATCCCGATGGCGATGGCCTCGCCAACGTCATGGAATACGCCCTCGGCCTCGACCCGCTCTCGTCGGACGCCGACGCGATCAAGATCGATGAGGCCGTGGTCAACGGCGCGAGATACCTGCGCCTCGGCGCTCCGCGAAATCCCGACGCGAAGGACGTGATCCTCACGATCGAGGTCACCAGCAACCTTGCCGACTCCGATTCGTGGAGCAGTTCCGACACCGTCGTGGAAGTCGATACGCCGACGCAGCTTCGCGCCCGGGACAAAATCCCGATGGGCGCCAGCCCGGCGCGTTGCATTCGTTTGAAGGCCACCATTCCATAGGCGGCCACTTGCGCAGCGTCGCAGGACCGCCTAGAGTGGACATTTCTATGAAACAGACGTTGTTGGATAAGGTGTGGCAGGCGCATACGGTGCGGGAACTGGCAAACGGCCAGACCCAGCTCCTTATTGGCACGCATCTTATTCACGAGGTCACCAGCCCGCAGGCGTTCGGAATGCTCCGCGATCTGGGGCTCAAGGTCCTCATGCCGCATCGCACGTTCGCGACGGTCGACCACATCGTCCCCACCGACGAACTCGAGGAACCGTTCTCCGACAGTCTCGCCGACGAGATGATCAAGGCGCTGCGGAAGAATTGCGAAGAGAACGGCATCACGTTTTTTGATCTGCCCACCGGCAAGCAGGGCATCGTTCACATTGTTGGCCCCGAGCAGGGCATCACGCAGCCCGGCACGACCATCGCCTGCGGCGACTCGCACACGAGCACGCACGGGGCGTTTGGCGCGATCGCGTTCGGCATCGGCACCTCGCAGGTGCGTGACGTGCTCGCGACGCAGACCATGGCCATTCGCAAGCCGAAGGTCCGCCGCATCGAGGTGAACGGAAAGCTCAAGCCCGGCGTTTACGCGAAGGACGTCATCCTGCACATCATCCGCAAGCTCGGCGTGAACGGCGGCATTGGCTACGCCTACGAATACGCCGGCACCACGTTCGACAACTTCACGCAGGAAGAGCGCATGACCGTCTGCAACATGTCGATCGAGGGCGGCGCGCGCGTCGGTTACGTGAATCCCGACGAAACGACGTTCGAATATTTGAAGGACCGTCCCTACTCGCCCAGGGGCGCGGATTGGGATGCCGCCGTCGCGCGCTGGAAGAGCTTTGCGAGCGATCCCGACGCGAATTACGACGACGTCGTCGTGTTCAACGCCGAGGACATCGCTCCGACGGTTACCTGGGGTATCACGCCCGGCCAGGCGGTGTTCATCGACGAGAACGTGCCCGCACCGGAGGAGCTTCCGGAGAAGGATCGCGCCACCGCGGTCGAGGCGCTCGAACACATGCGCCTGCGTTCCGGCGCGCCGATCAAAGGCACGAAAGTCGATGTCGCATTCCTCGGCAGCTGCACGAATGGCCGCCTGAGCGACCTCAAGGAAGTCGCCGGCTACCTCAAGGGCCGCAAGGTCAAGGAGGGCGTCAAAGCCATCGTCGTTCCCGGCTCGCAGGGCGTGGCATCGATCGCCGAGTCGCTTGGTCTTGCGGACATCTTCCGGGAGGCCGGCTTCGAATGGCGCGGCGCCGGATGCTCGATGTGTCTCGGCATGAACCCCGACAAGCTCGTCGGCGAGCAGCTCTGCGCCAGCTCGAGCAACCGCAACTTCAAGGGCCGTCAGGGCTCACCGACCGGCCGCACCGTCCTCATGAGCCCGCTCATGGTCGCCGCCGCCGCCGTCACGGGCGAGATTTCGGACGCCCGCGAGGTCTTCGGGCTCTCGTGAATTTCGGCTTCCGGGCTCGCGGCTTCGCTCGGAGGCCGATGCGAACGCTCCTGTGCGGAGTGCTCGCAGGCTTTGTCGCGCCCGCGGTCCTGCACGCGCAGACACCCGGGCCGGAACCCCAGCCCGAAATCCACGGTTCGAAGATCGTTGCGCCGCTGCTGTGGAAAATCTCGTCTCCAGCCGGCGGCGCCGATTCCTGGCTCCTCGGCACGATTCATCTGCCCCGGCCGGAGTTCTCCAAATTCCCGCCATCCGTCGATGAGGCGCTCTCGAGTGCCGACGGCGTTTACACCGAGATTCCCATGGATCCCGCCACGATCTTCGGTCTCTCGAGTTCGATGGTGCTGCCCGATGGAGGCACGCTCGAAGACAAGCTCACGCCGGAAACGATCGAAGACCTGAAGACGGAACTGGCGGCCATTCATCCCGATCTGCAAATCGAACCGCTCATCCGCTTCAAACCATGGGCGCTGGCCGCGTCGCTCGTCCTGCTCGAGGACCAGATGAAATACCCGGGCGTCCTCGCGATGGACACCGTGGTGTTTCAGCGCGGTGCAATGGCCGGCAAGGAAACCGGCGGCATCGAGACTCCCGGCGAGCAGCTCGCGATCTTCGACGAGCTGCCGGAGGAGGATCAGATCGCCATCCTCGAGGACACTCTTCAGCAGATGCGCGACGCCCGCGAGGAAGGCGTTTCACCCGCGCAATCACTGGCCGAGGCCTACCTCAGCGGCAATCTTCCCTCGCTCACCGTCGAACTCGAAAAGTGGAATGGCCGCAGCGAGAACCCCGAACTCACGGAACGGCTCATGGAGCGGCTTCTCTACAAGCGCAATGAAATCATGGCGGAGCGCATCGCCGAAAAACTCCGCGCGCATCCCGACACCTCGTTCTTCTTCGCAATCGGCGCCGGCCATCTCGACGGCGATCGCGGCGTGATCGCATTGCTGGAAAAAGCCGGCTTCAAGCTCGAGCGCATCGAGCAGTAGCGCGTTTTCACTGCGCTCACCCTCGCACTCATCTTCCGCGGGTTGCCGCAAAGAGGCGCAAGAGGGGAGCGAGCGTCGAGAGACGAGGGTCGAGGACCTCTGGGCCGCGACCTGTAGCCGTTCCGCTCTGCGGAACGCGGGGAAGGCGCAGGAGGGAAACAGAAGCCGGACGACGGAGAACGGTGCTTCGGTTGAGGGTTGCAGATTGCGAGTTGCAGGCGCTGCTCTCGACGCTCGACCCTCGCCCCTCGACGCACGTTGTTGCAGGTTGCCGGGCGTTTCCGGCTTTCATCATTTCCCTATCTCCCTCGACCCTCGTCCCTCGACGCTCGTCAGCATTTGCCGCGCGCCATCCCTGGCGCCGGTGCTCAGCATTTCAGCATTTCCCTCGTCTCTCGACGCTCGCCTCCTCTTGCGCCTCTTCGCGGCCAATTCATTTGCTCGCCTCTCGACCCTCGACCCTCGTCTCTCGACCCCTCACGCCCGCTCACTATTCGCGGCCAGATAGGCATTCATCCGTCGGGGTGACAACGACGCCGGCATGGGGGGAACAACCGGTGCTGAGTGGGAAGGCTCCCGTTCGTCGCACGATGCGACGGCGGGATCACCTTAACCCACGAAAGACCAATGATCCTATCCAAGATTCCGTGGTATCTGCGCCGGAGCATCCTTGCTGCGGCGCTTGCCACCTGTGTCCTGAGTTCGCTGACCGCCAAGGAGGTCACGTTCAACCTCGAGACGGCCACGCTCGAGGATGTGCAGGCCGCCATGGACGCCGGCGCTCTCACGAGTGTCGAGCTCGTCAACCTCTACCTCCGCCGCATCGCCCTCTACGATCAGAACGGCGTGCCGTTCCTGAACTCGGTGATGTTCATCCGCCCCGAGGCACTGCACGAGGCGGCCGAGGCCGATCGCCTGCGCGCGCAGGGCGTGAAACTCGGGCCGCTGCACGGCATCCCGTTCCTCGTGAAAGGCTCCTTCGCGTTGAAGGACATGCCGCTCACCGGTGGCATGTCGAGCTGGATCGACCTCATCGCTCCGGAAGACACCTGGCTCGTCCAGAAGATGAAGGAAGCGGGCGCGATCCCGCTCGGCTACGCCAACATGGACACGTTTGCGAGCTCCGCCGCCACGTCCTCCTCGCAGGTGAAGGGCGCCGTGCGCAGTGCCTACGTTCCGGGCGCCTATCCGGGCGGCAGCAGCGGCGGCTCGGGCGTTTCGACCGGCGCGAACATGGTGTTCCTCGCCTTCGGTGGTGAAACGGGCGGTTCGATCCGTCACCCCGGCGACCGCAATGGCATCATTGCGAACAAGCCCTCCGGCGGCGTCGTCTCGGTAAATCACATCCTCGCTCTCGTTCCCGAGCGCGACGTGGTGGGACCGATGACCCGCAGTGCCGTGGACAACGCCATCGTGATGGATGTCGTTTCGCAGCTCGATCCGGATGATCCGTGGGCGCCCATTCTTCCGATCCTCACCGACCGCCGGCCCACGCCGAGCGGCTTCGCCGAGGCGGTGAAGGATGCCACGCTTGTCGGAAAGAAGATCGGCATCATCGGCACCTACGTCGGCATGGAGCATCCGAACCCCGGTGAAAACGCGACATCGAACACGACGAACGTCCAGACGATTCATCCCGACATCAAGACGGCGCTCGACATCGCGAAATACGAGATGGAGCGTGCCGGTGCGACCGTCGAGTATGTATTCCTGCCGCCGCAGGTCAGCACGACCTACAATCGCGGTGAAGGCGCTCCGCAGCGTCTCCTCGCCAGCGCTCCTGCCAACACCCGTGCAGCCGCCATGGCGCACAAGTCGCTGCTCGAGTTCCTGCTGAAGGAGCCGGGCGACACGCCCTCCACGCTCGCCAAGAAGGTGATCGCGAAGGCCGCGCTCGCGACCTACAACTCCGGCAGCCGCGCCATCAACGATGCCACCATCGAGGCGATGTATACCTTCGACGACTTCGACCAGGTCATCGGCAGCCAGGCCATCACGTTCGACTCGCCGCAGGGCATCCAGCACTACACGGCCGTTCAGCAGATCAAGAATGCGCTCGAAGACTGGATGGATGCGGAGGGGCTCGACGCCATCGTGTGGCCGACCTTCTCGAACAAGACCCCGACCTCGGGCACGACGATCGGCCGCGACATCGTGAACTTCATGCACGTCGACGGCATCACGGTCCCCATCGGCAAGCTCCCCACGGGTGAGCCGACGACCCTGAACGTCACCGGTCGCATCTACGACGACGCGAAGACCCTCGCCATCGTCGCGGCGATCGAGAAGGCGATCAACGCGCGCTTCTCCGCTCCGCTGGCTCCGGCACTTCCGGAGGAAACGTTCACCTACTCCACCGACTCGGTGAAGCCCGAGCCGCCGTCCAACGTTGCCGCTCCGATCCTTGGAGTCCGGGGTCGCGCCACGGTGTCCGGTCAGGGCAAGAACGCGAAGGTGAAATTCGAGGGCTTCCTCTCGGCTCCGGCCGGCGTGTCCTCGATCACCGTGTCGGTGAATGGTCGCGCCATCGCCGCCAAGGTGAAGAACGGCAAGTGGTTCGCCTCCGCGCCCGCACCGCGCTTCCGCCGCATGGTCTCGAATGGCAACAAGACCGTGCGTGTAAACGCGCTCGTCGCCGACGCAAACGGACGCACCACCGCGCAATCCTCGCAGGTGAAGCTTCCCGTCAACCAACTCCTCTAACTCCGCCATAACCCTGAGGCAGGCGGCGGCATGCGTCCGCGCGGCCGCCGCCCTTGCCCTCTCTCCCTGTTGTTTCGCGCCATGCCCACTTCATTCCGTTTTTCCTCGCGCTGGCCGATTTTCGCCGCGCTCGCCCTTCTGGCCATCCTTGCGGCCGTTTTCTACTTTTCGTTCCGCGACCCCGCCGTTCCCGCTTCGCAGACTGCCGAGGCGTCATCGGCACCCGCTTCGTCCCCGGCCTCAAACCTCTCCGCCGCCGAATGGGAAGCGCGCGTCGAGGCCGCCGATGCCGACAGTTTCCAGTCACTCATGGACGAGGCGCTGCGCATTTCCGACGCAGACCTCCGGCAAAAAATCGTCACCGCCATCACCGCCCGCTGGCTGAATGCCGACCGCAAAAGCTACCTCGCATTTCTCGATACCATGGAAGTCGACGAAGAACCCGGTTCCCCCACATGGGAGGTTGTCCTCACCGCGCTCGCCGACGGCCTCACGCAACTCGACGACGAAGCCGCCTCCGATCCGCTGTTGAACAAGATCGTTCAGCGCGTCGTGGACCATCTGGCCCTGCGGGATCCCGAGCGCGCATGCTCGTGGGCTACGAACTGGCTGCTCGGCGAGGCAAAGGACCAGGCACTCGCCACGGTCGTTCCCGCGCTCGGATCGGTCTCGCCCGACCGCGCCCTCGAGGTGCTTGCTCAAATTGAAACACCCGTGCCGCGCATGGATGCCGTCAGCGAACTCGGCACCACCTACGCGACCCAGGATCCCGCCGCCGCGCTCGCGTGGGCAAAACAACTCACCGCTCCGCTCGAGCGCGTCTTCGCCACGCGCAGCGTGCTGGCGGAAATTGCCCACGAAGACCCGGCGACAGCCTCCGTCGAGCTCGCCGCCTACGGCGCGCGGTTGCAGGAGGACTACCAGCGCCAGGTCGAGGCGGATCGTGTAAAGCTCGGCATCAAGGGCGAGGATGAATTCAACAGCCCCGAGGAATACGCCGCCTATGTGGAGGAAAACGGCATCGAACTGCCGCCGCCCGTGAGTCCCGAGGTCGAGCTTCTCGCCGAGACCGCCGCCACCGTCGCGTGGGAGCTGGCCGCGCAGAATCCGCACAGTGCCGTCGCATGGGCCGAGTCGCTCCCCGAGGGTGTCGTGAAGAGCCGCGCCCGCATTGGCACGATGCGCCGCTGGGTGGTGCAGAATCCCGACGAGGCCATCGCCCATTACCTCTCGAACTACCGCGACGACGCCGGCCTCGCCGAATTCATCTACGAAAGCTGGGCGGCCGAGAATCCCGTCGCCGCCTCGAAGGCCATCAACCGCATGCCCGACGTGCCGCACCGCGAACGCGCCACGGTGGGCGTCGTGAGCGGATGGCTGGATGCCGACAACGACCCGACGGCGCTCGTGAAATGGGTGGACGCCCTCGACAGCGGCAGGGCGCAGGATCAAGCCCGCGCCACGATCGCCGAAGCGGTTGGTTACGACTACCCCGAGCTTGCCTGGAAAAACGCCACGCGCATCCAGGATCCGCTCGCCCGTCGGCGCTCGCTGCTCGCGACGTTTCCGAGCCTCGTTCAGGCCGATCCCGCCGAAGCCCGTCGCGCACTCGCCGCGTTGAAGCTGCCGCAAAAGGACGCCGCACTGTTCGAGCACATGCTGGAAGCCCGCTAGCGGGAAGGGACGAGCGTCGAGAGTCGAGGGTCGAGGGCGGCCACTTGCGACCTGCTACTGGCAGCGACCGGTCGCAGGTCGAAAGTCCAAACGTCTGAAAGTCCAGTGGCGCCGACTTACGGCAGATGCTCCAGATCATCCAGATCCTTGTGCCGGCCGCTTGCTTCCTTGTTCCGACGCAGCTCCTTCAACCCGATGTAATGCACCGGAATCTCATCCATGCTCACGGTTCGCCGCCCGTTCCAAGCCTCGGAAAACGTAACTCCGTCAATCGTATTCAGAAGGTCGATCCGGTATGGAGGCCGTCCGAATTGAATAACCACTCCGGGGTCCAGTAGATCCTCAACCCTCGCGACGCCGGGTATCGAGTCTCCCCAAAACTCTTTTAGCGCCTCGAAGAGTTTTCTCCCGTTCTCCGGATCAAGGCCGTAGAAAAAATCCACGTCTCCGGTGAGTCGCGGATAGCCGTGGAAAATCACTGCCTCTCCACCGACGATCAGATAATCGACACGGTGCACATCAAGAAGTTTCAGGAACTCGCAGACATCGGGAGAAAAGGAGCCCCACTCTAGTTGCTCCGACATTCCCGGACATCTTTGGCTTTTCCGAACACACGTGTCTGAAGCCTCCGCGCAATGGCAATACGCTCCTTAGCGGTCAGCGAGTGATAATAACGAATGTCCGCCTGATCCGCCTCCCGGGCACTTCTGGCTTTCGTTACCACGCGATCCACGCGCTCATCCTAACGAGTTTGCTTCGTCGGATCAAACTCGCAATCTCCTACGCAGGATGGCGCTTCGCAAGACATGGACCGAAAGACGGAAATCGGCGAGATGTAGTTGCTGGTTGCGAGCTGCCGGTTGTCGCAAAGAGGCGCAAGAGGGGAGCGAGCGTCGAGAGCCGAGGGTCGAGGACCTCTGGGCCGCGACCTGTAGCCGTTCCGCTCTGCGGAACGCGGGGGTTGCCGCAAAGAGGCGCAAAAAGCACAAGGGGAGGCAGCAGTCGGAGGCCGGTATTTCGGTGCAGGGGCGCTGCTCGTTGCAAGTTGCGGGTTGCGAGTTGCAGGCGCGCTGCTCTCGACGCTCGACCCTCGCCCCTCGACGCACGTTGTTGCAGATTGTCGGGCGTTTCCGGCTTTCCGGCTTTCCGGCTTTCCGGCTTTCAGGATTTCCCTATTTCCCTCGCCCCTCGTCCCTCGACGCTCGTGAGCATTTGCCGCGCGCCATCCCTGGCGCCGGTGCTCAGCATTTCAGCTTTTCCCCATTTCCCCCTCCCCCCTCCCGAGCGCGTTTTCTCGACTCGCCTTGCAGGGAGGTTTTCTAATCAGCGTCGCGTGACTTCCGTGAACCCGTTCAATTCCCCGTCGCGGACCAGACCGCGACCTCAATCCGCCCTCGACGCTCGACGCTCGTCCCCCGACTCCCCCTTATGACCGACGAGCGCACGGAGGCGGCGTTGCGGCGCGAAGTGCGTCGGCGCATGACGGCCGAACGGATTGTTCGCAAACAGGCCGCGGCGCTCACGAAGATCCGCTCCCTCCTCGTGCGCGAGCACGCGCTGCCGGATTTCGTGTCGGCGCTGCTCGAGACGATCACCCGCGAGTGCGGAGGACTGTGGTGCACGCTCTGGCGCCGTCTGCGGGAGGTCGACGTGATGCGGCGCACGTCCATCTCATGGTGCGACGTTTCCACGCGGGAAGCCGTGGAGCGTTTCGTGGAGCGGCATCGCAAGGCGATGCGGGATCTGTCGAGACTCTACGAGGAGCTTCTGCTCGATCATCGAGCCACCCTTGTCATTGACGCCGAGGAGCCGCGCGTGCCGTCGGTCATCCGGCGCTTTTACAAGCGCATGGGCGTGGGGGTCGCCGTGGTGGTCCCCCTGCTGTTTGACGATCGTCTGCTCGGGTGGGTGGTTTATCTCGCACGGGAGAAGCGCAGTCGCCTTGGTCGCGACACCGTTGCCTTCATCGAGGCCGCCTCGCAGCAGGCCACCATTGCCATTCACCTCGCGATGTTGAGCGAGGCCGAGCGCGCGCGGAAGGATGCCGAGGAACGCGAACGCCGCGCCCGCGAGCGGGAGCGCGATGCCCAGGAGATCAATTCCCTCCTCCAGCTCAGCGGCGCCGGCCCGCGCACCGCCGAGGAAATCGTCCGCAGCGCATTCACCAATGCCGTGAAACTCCTGCACGGGAAAACCGCCATCCTTTGGACATGGGATCCGGACAGCGAGGAGGCGCGTCCGTTGTGGCGGCATTCGCGCAACCGCACGCTGCGTATTTCGGAGCGGCAGCAGGAGGAGCTTGCGGATGCCCTGCAAGGCCGCGCCCGCCGAATCTTTCACGAATGGACCCGCACGCCCGATGCGCGAAGTCGCGTGCTCGACAAACCGGCGGACGACTCGCTGCGAGGGACGTTGCTCGGCCGCCGTCCCGCCCGCGACGATGTCCTTCACATGGTGCCACTCCGTCTCGGCGAGGAATGCCTCGGCCTCATGCTCGTCGCGAGCGAGGAAAAAGGGGACCCTGGCATGCGGCGGGCGGTTGCCGTGCGCGCACTCGCCATGCAGGCGGCGCTCGCGTTGCAGCTCGACGCCCTCTCGGCCTCCGAACGAAGCGCCTCCATCGCCGGTGAACGCACACGCATTGCCCGCGACCTCCACGATCTTCTCGCGCAATCCTTCAGCGGCATTTCCCTGCAGGTCGAAGCCGTCCGCGCCGCGACCCCCGATCTTCCCGCGGTCGTCGTGCACCGGCTCGAGAACATCCGCGAACAGGCCAGCCGCAGCATGCGCGACCTCCGCCGCACCCTCCTTCTTCTGCGGCCCGCGCTCCTCGACGAACGCCCCCTCGCCGACGCCCTGCGCGAACTCGCCGAGGCCGCCACGCCCCGGCGCGGCTGGACCGTTCGTTACGAGGACCATTCCGACGGACTCGAGATTGATTCAAAGGCGGAAGTTCACCTCTACGCAATCGCCTCCGAGGCCCTTCAAAACGCGCTGACCCACTCGCGCCCGGGCACCATTCGCATGACACTCTCGCGCGTTCGCAACCGCCTGCGACTCGTCGTGGAAAGCCCGGGCCGTCTCGCCGCTTCCTCGACCCGGCCCGGCCATGGTCTGGCAAACATGCGCGAGCGCGCCGCCGCCATTCGCGGCACCTTCTCGATCCGCGAAGTGCGCGGCCGCGTCCGCGTGGAGGCCACGGTTCCAGGGGTTCGGTAGGCTCTGGTTGCCGCAAAGAAGCGCAAGAGGGGAGCGAGGACGAGGGACGAGGACCTCTGGGCCGCGACCTGTAGCCGTTCCGCTCTGCGGAACGCGGGGAAGGCGCAGGAGGGAAACAGAAGCCGGACGACGGAGGCCGGTGTTTCGGTGCATGGGCTGCTCGTTGCAGGTTGCAGGTTGCGGGAACGCGCTTTGCGCGGTTGCGGGTTGCGAGTTGCAGGCGCGCTGCTCTCGACCCTCGACCCTCGACCCTCGACCCTCGACCCTCGACCCTCGACCCTC
>Ga0207864_1001312_pt1 | contig 28062 bp, 29 predicted proteins | sample HigsolmetaAR202D_FD_184834 | JGI IMG/M metagenome (GOLD analysis project Ga0207864, IMG submission 184834) | Ionic liquid and high solid enriched microbial communities from the Joint BioEnergy Institute, USA - AR20-2-D (SPAdes) (version 2) ... | reverse complement strand
TGCGCGCCGGTGTTCAGAATCCACAGCACCGCTTCGAGCACCTTGCGCGTGGGTACCGGCTTGCGGCCTGGGCGACTTTCGGGGATGTGTTCCTCCGGAAAATGCTTGCGGATGCGTTCCCACTGCTCGTCGCTCAACCGAATCATTAGGCCGAATCATACCGCCCTATGATCCGTCGCTGAATTTTGAGATAAGTTCTACTTACCCCGGTGAATTGGGGGCGTCGCCCTTATCGCTTCGGCAAGAACGGTGGGTTGTACCGCTGCACGTATGCTCGCGTCTCTTTAAGAACCCGGCACGCGTGCTCGCGTGGATGCGCGGTGTCTTCCTCCGCCGGCTCCCAGAGAAGCTCCTCCGTCCACCATTCCCAGTACGCCTGCAGGATCCGCACGCTCCACTTCGCGTCCGCCGAAAGTGGACTCTCCAGCGTCAGGTACTGAACCACACGATCAGGTAAGGGCTCGCCGACCTCGCACTGCAGCAGTTCAGCGAGCACCAAACCACAATGAACGGCTACCTCGAAAGCCGCGGCGCACTTTCGGCCCGGCGACACTCCCGCTGCGTGAGCGTCGTTCCATGCAACGACCGCCCGCGCAAGCTGCCAAGACACCCTGCTCCACCGCACCGCCGCGCGGCGCGTAGATTCTCGCGTACGCTGACTTGACCTCTCCACCTCATCGTCACCCGCAGCGGTGTGCGCGGTGACCGATACCAACCAACCCCGTAGCCGCGCCTCTTTCACCTCCGTGAAGCAGTTGGTGCAGAGGAGCATCGGCGCGTTCGTGCGATAGTTCCTCGCTTCATCGTCGATCGCGATCCACTCGACATCTGTCATTCCGTGCACGTTCAGATACTCCTCGATCCGCTCCTGTCGACGCCCCATCACGCCATCAATTTGCTTAACAAGAGCTGTCGTACCTACGATTCGCGGACGCACATTTTTGGAGAAGAAGGAGCGGAGTTCCTCGAGTGTCTGGTAGCGCTTCCCGTCGCTCGTCACAACGACATCAACACCCGGGAAGTCGCGCAGCACGGATTCCAGTCGCGGCAGGTGTGCGAAGTGGTTCGATCGAACGGATTCATCGTGCTGCCCCGGCACGTAGGGATGGAGAACGCCATCGATATCCAAGAACACAACCACATGCTTCACTGCACACCCTGGCTGTCACTTGAAACGGCTGCCTTCTGACCATCGTATCGCCGACGTGGGCGTTCGTAGCGCTGCTTTGACAGCATTCCTCGTGGAGTTCCAGAGTCATTAATGACTATCATCCTCGCACGCCGCATGAGTTTGAATGTGAAAGTCCATTAATGACTTTGACGCTCGCGCGAGATGACTGGAGCACTTTCTCGACGGAGCGATGAGACTCATATGGAGGGGTGCGATTGAGGCGTTGAAGCACGCAAATCAAGTACGCGCGCCTCCCATCGCCCTCAAGGAGGCGGCATTGATGTAGTTCGAAAGGCGCCTAGACTCCGGCGCTGCGCGACACCGGATATGGGGAGCCGCCTGATTGGAACGATCGTCAGCGACGCCACAAGGAGACGTCCCCCGAACGCGTGCAGCCCAGTCCGCGGAACCGGTTCAGCCGCCTGTTGCGTTGCGGACTCTCCGTCTCGCTCCTTTCGGCGTGCGCTGCTGCGTTCCGCTCGAAGACTCGGCGCCGCCGCTGGGTACCTGGAAGATGACTCTCTTCCTCGGCTTCTTCGGCCCCGGTGTAGTCGCCGACAGACTGGCCGCTACGCACTTTTCACGAGGCAAAGGCAGGCAGCGACCCGACATTGGCCACAGAGGAGGGAAGCCACCGATTGGAGGCTCGATGTTCAACGCTCTCAGCATCGAGAGCGATTCTTCGTCAGCTACCGTCTCAGGGAGCGCCCTGTGCGAGAGCGCACGGTTGCAGTCTCGAAATCCTTCAGACGACCCGGGGCGTGCCCACGCACGCCCCGGCCGGGCGCGTCCTGCGAGGAGATCTGCCGGGCGACTGCATGTTGGCGACCGAGTGGCATCGCCCGGATCTCCGAGGACTGCAGCCACTTCGTATAGCGACTGCTGAGGTGATCACCTGCTCCTACACAGAACCGCGCGTGCAATCGTGAAGGAACCGCTGCGCACACGATCCACCGCTCGTAGCCCCTTACTCACAGAGGCCTGAATGGCGTCCCGCCTTACAGGTGGTGCCTTCACGCACTCCGGAGCGGGTCAGCTGCCTGAGCCACGCGTCCCCGGTTGTGTCATCAGCACGGATCGATCAGAGCGGCCTCACGTCTTTCATTCACGCGGTCCGGAATGGACGGCATTGGGTGACCGCGGACTGGCTGAAGTTCGTAGTCATTGATAACCCTGAAATCACTCTGTCGCTCGCCATCGAGCGCGCCACAAACTGCGCCTCGACGCCTCAGAGGCTCACAGGTCGCACATGTTCGATGGGTGCCGACACTCCCACGGGCACCGCCGATGTCAGCTTCAGCGCGCTCGTGGTTCGCCACGCGAAGGGACGCATCACACCTCAAGAGCAACGCGCCCATTGTTGCGGACGGCAATTTCACCTTTCCCAACCAGCGCCCTTCCGGAGCGCGCCTTTATTCCCCATGACGTCTATTCACCGTGACGTCCAACAGCATCCCGTTGCCGCGATCTCCGTGGAGAAACTCGGCGTGAGTGCATAGCCTGCGCATAGGAGGACGGTCTCGCGTGACCCCATCGCATCGATATCGCGGTCGCAGTTGACGTGTCAGGGAAGAGCGGCCAGGCGAGTGGAGCTCAGCGGTCGACAGTCCACGCTCCTGACGGACGCACGTGTGACCGTCGGGCGTTGGTCCTGCATCCCGCACGCGCTTCAGGCCGCTCTCGCGGCCGCGAACCTCTGGATGCTGGTCTCGAGCCTCTCAAGGATCCGGTGAGTGAGTCCCTGTCCGCGCAGCTCTGCCGTCACGAGGGGCAGCTGCTCCACGATCTGGCCTGCAAGCTTCCTCACGCGAGCGCTCCCCGCGACTCGGAGTCCTGCCACTTCGCCGAGCGCATCCCAGTCGCGATCGGTGATATTTCTGAGCTCGTAGTGACCGCCGACCTTCATCGCGAGCTTGAGCTGCTTCGTGTCGTAGTAAGGGAAGGCACTCGCTATGTCGTAGAGGGGCGCAAGGCGTGCCTGTTGAGGGCCGCGGAGTAGTGAATAGTTCTTGGCGTGCGCATCCGTACCGCCGATGAGGTAGTTGAAGGCGAGGGCATCGAAGAACGTCGCGCAATCCTCCTGCGGACGCGAAGACTCCTCAACGAGCACCCCGAAAATCTCCCGCGGCCCCGGACCGCCCATGTTCTGGTACTTGCGCTCAGGGTGCACTGCGAGTGCCTGGCAGAAGTCCTCGGTGTGCACTCGGATGAGCTCGCCATTGAAGAGTACGCGATCGAAACGCTCGGTAACGAACGCGACCTCACCTGCAAAGCGCATCACGGCAGAGTTTGCCACCGGGAGCCCTACGCGAGACGCAAGGCGCAGACAGAAGTGCTCGTTCTCAGCGAAGCCCTCGAAATTCGGGATCGGGGGTTTCAGGATGTGTGTGGTCGGCGTGCGTCCGGCGGGAATACCCCATCGGTCCCCTTGCCGATGCAGAGCAATTTTCGGCTGCGCGCCCGGCAGTGCAAAGAAGCCGACATCCCCCGGTCGCCGCCAGGCGGCGCGGTCGGTCCATAGCTCCCGCAGACGCTGCGCGATCTGCGCCTCATCGAGCCACTGTACGACGGCCGTCAGCTGCGTGTTGAGTGCTTCGAGGCGCTCGGGCCGCACGATCTGCGCGGCGCCGGGGAGGTCTTCGCCGGTGAATGACAGCAGCGCAAAGGCGTTCTTCTTGACTCCAAAGCTCCGTGCCCAGGTGCGAAGGATTTCGTCGTTGTCCGGCAGCAGATTCCAGAGGTAAGCGTTCACGACCCGGTTGTCGTGATCCTTCGCCAACAGAGGCATCGACAGTGAGAGCGGAAAGCTGTCAGGGCGCTCGCGCCAGCTGTCCTCGTAGTGGAACGTGACAGCACCGCCTTTGTCGATGAGCCGCCCCATCGGCTGCCCGTACATCAGCACATGAAGAACCTTCTCCCTCATGAGCGGCTCTTTCGGTGTCGATCGACGATCTCGTCAATGTTTATCTGCGGGAGCCTCGAGCGCGCAGGCGGTGACGAATGCCGTTGAACGCTGCCCTCGACGCGCGCATCGAGCGTGAGACCGAGCGCCGCCAGCGTGCGAAGCACGAGCCCGATCTCCGCGGCCGGCTTCCCCCTCTCGACCGCGCTCGGCCCTGGGCAAGAAACCCCGACTCGAGCAGCCAGCGCCACCTGACCCAGCTTACGCTCCCGTCGGCGCGCGCGGATGAGCGCGCCAACGGCTCCTGGCGTGCGAACTCCCGTGACGAGCTCGACTGTAAACGTTCGTTTGCACTGTTGCCATGTAAACGCTCGTTTACAAGCCAGCCACGCGGCATGCCGGCATCCGCAGACGAAAAAGGCCCCCTCTTCCGAGGGGGCCTGAATCGACTCCTAATACTCATCAAGGCCGAGTTCCTGAGCCACTATCGCAGCCATTGTCCACTGCAGGCCGACCCTCTTAATGGCCTTGAGAATCGTTCCACACTGCTTACGCAGCAAGTCCTCCCGGTCAAGCACCAGAGCTGCAGCAATTCCCTCACTGAAGCTCAGGATTCCCAAGTAGTCTTCATCCTCACGCACCCAGCGGGCCATTCTTCCGATCCTGCTCGCCAGCTTGTAGTCGATTGCCGGCTCATAGTCGAAATCCGGTTTTCTTTTCATGGGACCACCTCTAGTTTGAAAGCACACCGACTGTGTGCACTTCGTATAGCGATCCCACTTTCAGAAGGCCGCGCTTACGCCGCTGTGCCCCCACCAACCACGGTGAGCCCCGTTTACGACAGACCCTCGAATCGCGGTACGTCCCGATCGGCATGCTCGAGACTTCTCCGCTTCCGATTGACGGCCCTGCGAGACGTCACCCTCGCCTCTGCCTGCACCAGAAGATGGGAACACAGCAGTTCTTCGGCCTGCAGTTGGATACTCACCGGGCTCGAAGGCGCGCGGGCAGTGATCGCTCTTTACCGCACGAGTTATCCCTCGTCCCTCGAACATCGTTCCAATGCGGTTGATAATCGAGGTTCAGAAAGAAAACCGCCCCGAGGTATCAACCCCGGAGCGGAACTTCACCTGTTCATGCGGCTGTTCGACGCACCCTGCGAGCACAGATCCGTTTCTCGCGAGGGCACCAGGTTTTGTACCACATCTCGATCTGAATAATGCTGCGTTTCGTCAGCACGTAGAACGAGCATAGACCACGTGGGAGCTTGCAGCGTCTTACGCGGATATCGTCCCTCTCGCGCCCACGGAGGAATCCATATCTGGAGAGGATCTTGGCAAAGTGGATTGCCTCTTCATGATAGCCCGCAGTTATTACACCAAGCATCTTTCCCGTGCGGTCATAGATCGCGTAGTAGTTCTCAAATAGCTCCGAATCCCGATTGAAGTATCGGTCCCGGTCGCTGTTGTGGTAGTACATGACATCAGATCCTTTCTTGTAGTTGTTTATTCCATTTGCGCGTCGGCTTCGCAGGCGCATTCACCGGCGGCGCCAACATCTGTGCGTGCTACTCACCAGAGCACCTTCAAGGCCGTGTGTTCGTCCGTGCTGCTGGTCAGGCCAGCAACGGGCCGAGCCAACACCGTAGTGCCAGAAGCGTGCTCACCCCTCAACGATTGCGATTTTCGTCCATGACAAGGCTCAGCGTGACTCACTTGCGTCAGGCCACTCGCTGCTCGGGTTCTACCCGACCGGACGATGTACGCACTGCTCCAGTGCTTGCTCCTTCCGGACCGAATTGTCAAAGAGCAATCGGGCACACGTCCCAATTTCCATCGTATCGCGCTCTTCACGGACCGCGTACGCAATTTGACACAACGTGGATACTCGTGCGTGCACACAGAAGCGATTCGATCTACGTTCATTCTTCGATCACAAATGGATCGGAACTCGAGTCCAAAATCCCGCATGTCCCATGCTGTCACGTGCACGCTGAACTGCGCCTCAGGTGAGCCTGAGAGCGTGTACGCCGCCGGACTTCGGAAGCGACAAGGGACGCGCCGCAGTGCACTCCAGACGGCTTCCGATGGGGACACGCCGGGATTTCCCATGCGGCTGCAGCTTGCACATCCTTCCCCGAGGAACCAGAGAGAACGGTCAGTCGCCGGCCGGGTACAGGGTGTAACCCATTGCGCGGGATCGCAACAGCTGCAGCTCGTATGTGGGACCTCAGAGTGAGCTCTGGCAGCAGGCTAAGTGGTTCGCAGAGCACTTCCGAAGGGTAGTTGAGCGATTCAGCGCCCGGGCACCATTGGACCATCCAGTCAGGCCTGCGAGGCCGGCGTACTCGGACATGACCACGTACCGCGGCACTCACTGCAGCAGTTCGCGGATGCGACGTGGCGGATCATCGTACACCCTGACACGACTCATCATCGGAAGGTGATTTGCAACGATGTCCGCCAGGGGGCGAAGCGCCCCGGCGTGCTTACCGTACCGCGCGGCGAGCTGCGGGTGTGCAGTGAGCCAGAGCGGACGGCGCGCTTCCCATGCATCGCGGGCGTACGCATGCAGTTCCAGAACCTGATTCCTGACGCCGGAGAAGAGCGGACGCGCGCGCTGTGCGGCGAGCAGCCCCCGAAGGCCCCACCCGGTTGTGTTCCCCGACGGCTCCGCGCCGTACTCGAGCCTGCTGCAGCACTCGTCGATCGCCGCGCGCAGCTCGCGCATGACCTCTGTGCGGATCTTCCAGGTCCAGGTCGACAGTTCGCGATACTCGGTCCGTGACGCACCCACGCGAGGGTCGCGCACGCGATGCGGCTCTTTCTTCGTCGCGTACAGCAGCACGTAATCGCCCAATGTGATGTGTCCTGCTGCACTCATCGCATCCTTCGCCACGTGCGCATCCGGCGTGCGAGGATCCTGCAGACCGCCCGCTCCAGCAGATGAGACGATCCACCAGGCCACTCGCGGTACAGACTCGGGGCAAGATGGCGCACCTGCTGATGCAGCGTGCGGTGTGCGGGGCGACATCAATGCGGGGCCGGATCCGGCACACCGCGTGTCACTTGCGATGGGCCAGAGCGGGTACACGATCATGTGCACGACCGCGCGCCCGCACCGGCGGTCGTAGCTGCGCTGCCGTGTGTTCCGAAGGAGCGGATAGCGGTCCGCCATCTTGTGCACGAACGCGTCGAGCTTGTGAACAGGAACGGTGCCGCCGCACCAGTACGGATGCTGCTCCGGCCCGACCAGGCGCTGCAGGTGCTGCATGAGCGCGGTCAGGTTCCGCGGCACGGGAAGATCAAGCGGCGAGTTGTATCCCATCGGCGAGAACTCCTCTTTGCAAGTGAAGTCCTCGCGTATAGCGACCGCCCTCTTTCGGGTACGCATCCAATGACAACGGATTGAAAGCGAACACTGAACCCATACAGCTGGGAGGGGTGGAGAGCCGGCAGGATTGCGAGCACCGCCCCTCCCGGCATGCTCGAGCGCGAGCGCGAAGCCGCGCATACCAGCCCTCCGCATGCAGGCGGCAGCACAGACCGACGCACCATCGTCAGGTGCTGCTTTCGCTGCTCCTGAGGCCACGTCGATGCATCGTTCTTTCGTCGCAATCCACTGCAATTGGCCGCACCGAATTCACTTTGACCGCGATCAGCGAGGGCGCGTCGCGCGACGTCAGCTTCTGCAGAGGCGGTTGCTATACGGGACAGGACAGTGGTCGCCGATGTGTCTCACATCGCACAAGGTCCCCGGGCGCCGCCAACGCCCGCTCACGAAAACGCGTTCCCTCGTCATCGTGAGCGAGTCCCGGCTGCCACCCGGTGACCGTGCTCACAGCCTCGTCAGTCCTTCCGGCGCTCACAGGCTCGCCACCTGTGTCGCCGCAGCGCGTAGTGCGTCTCAAATGGGCGCCCGCTACGTGCCCGAAGGGGGGCTGGGAGTAATCGCATCTGCCGATGCAGTAATCCCCAGCCTCTACTTCATGCGCTTTGCCGGATAAGGACCCGTGCGATCGGGAAACGGACGGCGGCACCGCAGTGCCGTCGGGGCAGCAATGCCTGTGACCGCAGGGCTCATCCCCCTGCGCAAGCTCCTGATCAGTCGAACGCGGTATGGCGTGAGGAATCCCCACGGGGATCTCGCGCCGAAGCCCGCCGCCGGCGTGCTACCTGCGGTCCCTGACCGGACGCAGATGCACGACGGAGAGCCTCCACGCTGAAAGGCTACGCAGTCGCGAGGGTGTCGGGAGCCGATCCACCCGGATCGGCTTCTCGCCCGAAGCCTGCAGGGTCTGACATGAGATCGACGCGCGTCGATCGAGGAGTCGGACACGGGAACAGGACGTGAGCGGGGTCGCACCCGCAAGCATCCTGTCTCGCCTGGAGCGCAAGCGTGTAAGTGCCCGCGAGGGCATGAGGAGAGCAAGAACTCGATAGGGCCTCAAGTGCCTGGCAACCCTGGAAGTGAGCCGAGCTCCTGGCCATCTATCAGTACTCCCCCGCTTAATGGGTTCGGGGGGAGGAAGTCGGGAGATGCGCCCGAATGGCCAGTCGGTTCGCGAGGGGCGAGTGGTCTGCTCGTCAAGCTCGACTGATCTAACCGATGCGAAATGCGCCGCGGTCCGGGGAGATGGCGACCCCGGAAACCAAGGCGTATGAGACGTTCGCTCACGATGACGGCCGGGCCGCTGGTAACAGCGGAGCAGTCCCGGGATGTTGAAACCGGAGTGTGCGAACGAGCGGCCGGCGCAGCCTCATCGGGAGGTTGTTGCCGAGTCGGAAGGGTCTGACGAGGCCCGTGATGAACGCCACTCCCGGGTGGCACCGGGAGCGGCGGGGAACCGGTACGCCTGGCGGCGTACCCACCGAGCCCGCATGCTGTCTGCAAGCGTCTGCCCGGGTGGCACCGGGTCGATGACGACAGCGATGGGGTCGACGGAAATCGGGCGTGGCACCCCGATGAACCGTCTGTGCAGACCAATGAGGAACACGTCTGCATGCGGCCGGGCAGGGTCGATTGCCCTTCCATTCAGCCCGGTCATTCATCAGCCGGCGGCGCGTCCGCCGCCGGCTTTGTTTTCTCCTGCCAGGAACAGATCGCGATCCAAGGCAGAGCCCATACCTGCGATGTCCCTCCCCCCGACCTACCAAGCCGCTGACTCGCACGGTGCAGATCACTCCACCTCCGTTGGGTGGGACGCACATGCACCTGGCGCTGCGGAGCGTGGCAGGCTCCGGGATGCGGGGACAGCAGAAGCTCGGGAGCTTGCGAGAGGCTGTGCGCCCGCGGACGTTCGCTCGGCGCGTGGCGACTCCAAGCTCACAGTCGAGGCAGCAGGCGCTCAGTCCCGCCCGTCCCATCCTTCCCTGCGCGCCGCCTCGACCACCTTCTGGCGGTTCTTCTGCCACACCTCAAGCGGCGTGCGACCCTCGAGCAAAGGATGTCGGGTCAGGAACCAGTGGAGCCGGTCCCAGCCCCTGTGATCCGGCGTCAAAGCCTGCAGGATCGGCCGCATCTCGGGATACGGCTGGAAGTCACTATTGACCCTGAACTGAAACCGCGGATGGCACCAGCGGCCGAGGTACGCAACGCCCAGTACCTCGTCTCGCTTACGCGCGTCGGCGATGCGCAGACTGAAGCTGTCCGATCGGCAGCCGAGAGCCCTGGCGATCTCTTCACTGGTGAAGTAACCGCCTGCCTCATCGAGCAGCTCTCTGCGTGCGGCAAGCAAGGCCTCCCATGCATCGACTCGTTCGGTGCTCTGATCCGGCTTCGGCGCCCACTCCATGAAATCACTCATCGCCCTGCCCCGCTGAACGCAATCGCGTTTTCAGCCAGGCCGGCACCGAATCCACCGTCCCGCGATTCACGACGGGTCGCCAATATCGTGGCGGCTGACGTACCTGCCTTTGGATCTGTGGAGCTCGCGACGAGGTCTACCGAGACCTTCGCAACACTTGCAGCACGCCCCTTCAGGGCCTACCGCTGAGCCTCGCATAAACAGAGCACGGCCGGAAGTAACCGCGCGGGGATCGCACCGGTCGTGGTCGCAGGCGCGCGTGCCTACAGCACGTCGAGGAAGTCTACGGCGGCCTCCCTGGCCCGCCGGCGAGTAACGTGGGGTGACTCGTCGGCAGGGACCTGAAGTCTCACCTCCACCTCAATAATCGCCACCGGCCTGCCACGAAGCTTCCGTGCACTTACCGCTTGCACGCGTGCAACTGCCACGCGGTCCTCAGGGCACATGGCCACTGACATCACTCGAATTCTCATGCGCTCCATGGCGGCACCATGACGCACTCAACGGGGGAGCTGAATACGAGTAAGAGTCGCGAGTTGGCAATAATTGGCGCGACCCCTCGCGGTGGCCTCAAAAGAGGGGTGGCCTCCCGTGGGAACTCCCCTGCGCTCTCGCTGTCAGGCACTGCGGTACCCCCGTTGAGCGGGCTGGATAGTACCGAGCGGGATGCCAAAAGAAGCCCCGTTCCCCTTACATCTCCAACGTGGTACCAACGTACTCCGTCGGACGGGCTCCAGAGGCACATCGTTCCCGGGTCCGCGTCCGACGCCACAAGAACAACGCAACGCGAGCAAAACTAGGTGACTACACCGAACGCCATCCTGCTCTTCCTGGATTTCGATGGGGTCCTGCACCACTGGTTTCCGCGCGCGGATCGGACGGACGAGCAGAACCAGTACTTCGCTTACCTGCCGCGAGTGGAGGCGGTGATTCGCGAGTTCCCGATCCTCCAGATCGTTGTGTCAAGTGACTGGAGACTCACCCGCAGCCTCGATGAGCTTCGGGCGTTCTTCAGCGAAGACATCCGTCCACGTGTGATCGGAAAAACGCCCTCCCTTCGCTTGCCGGAAGGAACTCCCGCGCCGCGGCAGCGCGAGATCGAAGCGTTCCTGCGCGAGCAGAAACTCGAGGGCGTTCCCTGGATCGCGCTCGACGATCACGCGGACAACTTTGAGCCCGACGCTCCCCTGGTACTGTGCAATGACGAGTTCACCGATCGCGAGGAAGCGTTGCTTCGCACCGCAATCAACGAGAGGCTTGCAGGCAGCCGGTAGTCATTGAAACGCGGCAGCGTGCTTCGAGCACCGTCTCCAGAAGCATCGCCGTCGTACGTAGGAGGTGCTCAACCGATGAGCGACAAGGTATGCATGTTTGACATGGACGACACGTTGTACGACTACGTCGGACAACTGCGTCGTGACCTGGAGGCCCTGCAGTCGCCGCACGAGCCACCGCTTCCGGAAAACCTGTTCCGCGATACCCCAGCATGGCTCCGCCGGCGTATGAATTTGATCAAGAGTCAGCCCGGGTGGTGGCTGAATCTTCCGCGCTTGCAGCTCGGCTGGGATATCTATGCGGTCGCCCGTGACATCGGGTACTCCGTGGAAGTGCTGACGAAAGGACCCGCACGCAACTTCAGCGCGTGGTCAGAGAAGGCTGAGCGTGTCTGGAAGGACTTTGGCCAGGATGTGGCCATCAACATTGTTGGAGCCACCAAGCGCCGCACTTACGCGCGGGTACTCGTGGACGACTATCCGGAGTACGTTCTTGACTGGCTCGCGCACAGACCTCGGGGGCTCGTAATCATGCCCGCGCAGCCGTACAACGTGAGCATCACCCATCCGAACGTTATCCGGTACGACGGCACCAATCTCGAGCAAGTCACTGAGGCGATGGTTCGCGCATTTTCTCGAGAACCCGGGGAGCCGTTGATCGTATGAGCTGTGGGGCGGACCGTGCGCGCTGTTCGCTGCGCGGCGCTGCGTACGGGCGCGCAGCACAAGGTATCACACCGCATTGCTCACCATATTCCTACGTCAAACGAGCCGACGAAGATCGCGCAGGACGACATTCTGACTCGTGAGATCGAACGACGTCGTCAGATGCACGCGCTTCTGGCGCGGGCCGAGTCGAGGTGGGTACTGAACGACGCGTGCCTCAGCGGCCGGCGCACCTCCGCCTAGAGGACGAGGTCAGCGATCCCTTTGCGAACTCGCCATGCAGCGTGGGCCACGTAGCCCAGCCAGAATAGATATCTTCACCGCCACCCGGGGACTTCTAGGGGTCCGACGGACCATGCGCTGTATTCGCGCGTCCGTATCCCGTCCAATAGACTGCGCAGAGCGCGCCAACTTGCAGTAGTGCCTCGTCGTACAGGTGGCGCCAATGTACTTGGCGCCTGCGGGTCAACGGCGTCGGCGATGGAACGGCCTTCGCACGTTTGCAGCACCCCTCGACGACCGGCCGACCGCACCGGCACGACTCTCCGGCACAATGGAGAGCGATGAGCGCAGCGATCCCTTCACTCTCGCCGGAACCGCCAGCGGACGGCCAGCAGGAACAAGGCGATCAGCGCGAGCGAAAGGACGCTATGCAGTACCGTGGACGCAATCCACAGAACCGACTCCTCCGCGCCGCTGAGCACTTCCGTGTACACGGTACTGGAGGGCCGGCGCGCTGCGAGCAATTCGAATGGCTTCAGCGCCTGTGCAAGCGCAAAGGCAACGATAATCGGGTCGACTTCCGTCGAAAGACCAAAACGGCCGGAGAAGATCGAGTAGCCAAAGCCGAATACGATCTGCACGAGCACAAAGACAAGAAACGCGCGTTCGTAGCTTTGACCATACACCGCTGTCCAATCGTATAGGGCAGACAGCGAACGAGCGAACCACGCACTTCGCCACGGCAGCGACCGGCGATGACACCTCTTCTCGAGCGCGTAGAAGTACCCCTCCCATTCCCGGGCGCGATTCTTGTGAAAGAGGTTTCTAATAGCGCGGTACGCGCCCTCGTCGGATGCACGTTGCGCCGTCCGGCGGAATCGCGCACGCATGAATGTTGTTTGCTGAGGGATTTCAGCTCCGCGAAACGTCGGTGGCCTCTGAAAAGTACACCTATCGAGCGTTAACGCGTGAAGACGCTGCGCTTGGTTGAAGCGCACTTCTCTATTGAAGCTTGTACCTGTGAGGTCAACAGAACCGCCGGTGGAACTGACCACAAATTCGATGTTTCCGTCGAAGAGACACCCTGCGAAGCAGACCTCGCCAGACAGCCCATCAATTCGTATCGGTCCTGAGAAATGCGATCCCCGAAGGTTCGCTCTATACAGGTACAGCCGAACACCCGGGGCAAAGTGGCATTCCTGCAATTGGATTGTCCCGTCCTTCCGAAAGTCGTATTCCGCTTTCCCTCCTCCGGGAAAGGCGACACCCGAGAAGTCTCGGTTCCCGCGTTCGAGATCGTCGCGCACAAGTTTGATGAACTTCTCGTAATCCTTCTGACCAGCGTCAAGAGGGCGGTGCCAGTAGCAATAAATTCGCCCATTGAACTCGTCGAACTGAAGCGGATCTGAGAACTGGCAGCGCGCCCGAGCCTTCCAGATGCACTGCTGTGTGGATGTGAGCCCTTGATTCATCGGATCGCCCGTGAACTCGAGATACTCTACCAAGGGGACGCCGGATACCGTCCATTGCGCGAGATGGTATGCCGTGACGCTGTTCCGGACTGTCGCGACCTGGCGGGATAAAGAGCATTCGCCGATCCGCCACCCTCGCGCTCTGCCGAGAAATTGGCCGCTTCAGTACCGGCGCGACTACGGCGAGCGCATACCTCGTGTGGGTGGACCCCGCACTTCAACCCCTGCAGAGGAGGCGAAGCGTACCGGTAAACTCCTGCGCGAGCTCCTGCCCGGCCCCACGCACCGTGAAGGCGATTCGAATCGAGACTGTCAATCAATTCCTAGGTGAACGCTACACGCTCGCGGGCTGGTGCCGCACGCACCGGTTCCGCAATATCGACCTACAGGTGCTCGTGGAACGAGGCTGGGGTGACCAGCCCGTACAAGCGCTGCGCGGAAAAATCACCTGCGCGCTATGCCGGCAGCCGCTCGAACTGCGAGTACATGCCCTAGCGCCGTACTCCCCGGAATGGAATAGTCTGTGTCGTTGAGGACGAAGTCACTTCGCACATGTGGCGCGAGACTTCACGACGTGGCCCCGCAGCGGCGGTGGCAGCGTTTTGGAGACCGTTCTCGCGAAAGATCGTTTTGTTTCTTCTGGATTTCTTGCCACGCACAGACAGGTCTGCTTGGGTTCCCTTCGAAGGTGCACGCCGGTTCATTCCGACGCGTGCGGACAACACCACGACGGCCACGATGGCAGTCGTCGCGATGTGCAGTCATCCCCGCGTCTGCGGGAACACTCGGGCTGGCGCGCGTCCGGCGCCTCGATGCGCGATTCATCCCCGCGCATGCGGGGAACACCTAGATCATCTAGCGTGGGGATAGCGTAATACAGGTTCACCCCCGCGCATGCGGGGAACACGTGTAATTCGCGCGGCGCGTAGATCCCGCGCACGGTTCACCCCCGCGCATGCGGGGAACACCCGTGCGCGTGGTGGTCGCGAGCGAAGGGTCACGGTTCACCCCCGCGCATGCGGGGAACACTATGCGATCGAGGCTCACAGGCCGGCTGACGGGGGTTCACCCCCGCGCATGCGGGGAACACTCGGGCAGCTTCATAGACATGCGGTCTCCAGGCGGTTCACCCCCGCGCATGCGGGGAACACGTGTAATTCGCGCGGCGCGTAGATCCCGCGCACGGTTCACCCCCGCGCATGCGGGGAACACGCCTCGATACGGCGGCGGAGCGCTGCGATCTCGGCGGTTCACCCCCGCGCATGCGGGGAACACGTCTGCAGCGGGTTCGGGTCCGCAACGTGACCCGGTTCACCCCCGCGCATGCGGGGAACACGCGAATGCGTGCAGTGCGTCTAGTATCTGAGTCGGTTCACCCCCGCGCATGCGGGGAACACCTGAGAACGGCAATGTGGCCATGCTGATCTGGCGGTTCACCCCCGCGCATGCGGGGAACACGTCGCAGCGCGCCCATGACTGGCTGCGCGCACACGGTTCACCCCCGCGCATGCGGGGAACACCCAGCCACTGCAGGTGCTCCGGGCTCATACGTACGGTCCACCCCCGCGCATGCGGGGAACACACCCGCGGCGACCAGCTGCCCAACAACGACACCCGGTCCACCCCCGCGCATGCGGGGAACACCAGTACGCGCATTCGCACGCGTACAGAGCGCCCGGTCCACCCCCGCGCATGCGGGGAACACGATGACGACGAGGCCGGCGAGCCATGCGAGTTTCGGTCCACCCCCGCGCATGCGGGGAACACGTAAACGGCGTCTGCGAAGTTCATGCGTGGCTCCGGTCCACCCCCGCGCATGCGGGGAACACGGAAATCCAGCAACTAGGAGGGCGATGATTTGACGGTCCACCCCCGCGCATGCGGGGAACACGTGAGGGCCGCAGTGAACGTAAGCTGCTGAGCCGGTCCACCCCCGCGCATGCGGGGAACACTTCGAAATCCTCCTCCGTGTACAGCGCTCCAACCGGTCCACCCCCGCGCATGCGGGGAACACGGTCACTCGAACGTTCGCCATAGGTGCAATTCCGGTCCACCCCCGCGCATGCGGGGAACACATTTCCGCGTCTGATCTGCCATCGCTGGGATCGCGGTCCACCCCCGCGCATGCGGGGAACACTTCGAGATGCTGATGTTCGGCGTGACCGTACCCGGTCCACCCCCGCGCATGCGGGGAACACGCGCGACGGGACCAAGAAATACCTCTCGCTGTCCGGTCCACCCCCGCGCATGCGGGGAACACCGCACTCGCTGTCGATGAACCCGAAGCACTGCCGGTCCACCCCCGCGCATGCGGGGAACACGCCGCTGACGGTTTCGAGCAGGCGCGCGAATACGGTCCACCCCCGCGCATGCGGGGAACACCAGTTCAGGCGCGGGAGCCGGTACGGGTTCGCCGGTCCACCCCCGCGCATGCGGGGAACACATATTGTTGCCATCGTGGGGCCAACCGTGGGGCGGTCCACCCCCGCGCATGCGGGGAACACGGCGGTGAGGACACGTTCCGAATCGCCGCGAGCGGTCCACCCCCGCGCATGCGGGGAACACACTTGCTCTATATCCTTGAAAATACAAGAAAAATCCAGCGCGCTACAGGCTACCGGACGGAAAAGGCCAAGAAGGCTCGAATTCTTAAACAGCGTCGCTTTCGGCAGGAGTGCTGCCGTCGGGCGGGAGAAAGCTCACGAGCTTCAGTCCATGCCAATCGACTGGTGCTCGCCGGTTCCTGCCCAGCGTCACGAAATCGAATCCGGATTCCGTATTCGTGCTCCACGCCATGACGGCATTGCCGTCCTCGATGCCGGCTTCGATCTGCGACCAGATCATCTCCCGCACCTTGCGGGATAGCCGGCCGACATACACGCCCGCGCGGACTTCCAGCAGCCAAACGGCCAATCGACCGCGCAGGCGAGCTGGCGCGTTCTCAACAACGATGACCAACATCGCCCGGACCGTCCGGAATGGGAATGGCTGGCAGCACCGCCTCCTCCGGAGGCTTCGGCGGCTCCAGGCCGCCGGCGCTCAGCACCTCTTCGATCGTCGGTATGATCCGCGCGAGCAACTTTGTCTCACGAAACACGTCACGACAGGCAAGACGAACCCGCCGCTCTACATCCTCTCTCCCTTGAGCAGCGATACGGAAAGCAACGGGAACGACCGTCTCGAACTTGAAGAGATCAGCGATGTCGTATACGAAGGACAGCGGTTTTCCTGTGTGGATGAATCCCACCGCGGGTGCGTATCCGGCTGCCAGCACCGCCGCCTCCGTCACTCCATAAAGACAAGCGGTGGCCGCACTCAGGCAACGGTTGACATGATCGGAGCTGCCCCAGTCCTCCGGATCGTATTTCCGTCCCTTCCAATCGACACCGTAGCGCCTGGCAATCCGCTTGTACATTTCGCGCACACGGACACCCTCGATACCGCGCAATTGCTCGACGCTTCGGCGTGCCGGTGGCGGCTCTCCGAAGCGGAGTTGATACATGTGCCGAACGACCTTCAACCGCGCATCGTCGTCCAGCGCCAGCCTGGCCTGGTAGAGGAGCCGGTCCGACCGCGCGCCTCCAGGCTGCCCGGCCGCGTACAGCCGCACGCCCGCTTCGCCGATCCAGACAATCAGCGTGCCGGCCCGCGCGGCTAACGCAACGGCGCGGTGCGAGATGCGAGTGCCGGGCTCGAGCATCAAACACGCAACACTACCCACTGGTATATGCGTGCGCGTCCCGTCCTCCGACATTGCAACAAACGCACCGTCGAGCACATCGATCCGGCTGTGCTCGACGTACGCGAGCGATATGCGTTCCTTGATCGCGATGGGCTTGAGCGGAGGGAGCATCTCAGGCTGGTGCGAGACTCAGTAGCCCACAACCGAACGCCTTGGCAGGCCCTATACCGTGACGGACCAGCTCCAGAAGCCTCTGCGGGTCGTCGACGCTGAGGATGCCTTCGAATCTGACGGGCACGATCTTGCCGACGTCTCCCTGCCTCCGGAAGTACAGCGGCTGTCGAGCCGCAATATCCACGGCGCGCACCTTCGCCGCCCCTTCGAGCTTCCGCCGTAGCCACGCCTCTTGTTGGTCGGTCCGAATTAATGGCACCCGGCACGACTTTGGTTCACCTCTCCGGTTCAGCCGCCCGCTACTGTCCTTGATCGTCTTGACGGGATTCGCCGTGAGATGAAACCTCAACCACTGACCCTCCTTCAGGGCAGGGGCGAACGGCTTCGTAGCCAGCACGGTCACACCGTCGTCGCCCGCCACCGGCGCTTCTGGTGACTGCAGCAAGACCATCAACCGACCGCCAGGCACCTCCGTCTCTCTTCGAAAGAGGAAGCTCCTCGCGGCATCAGGGCGACCGGCAAACAGCTGCCAGAGTCCCCGATGCCACTGGTACGGATCCCTCGTCCATGGTGCCGTGAGCTCAACTTTGCTCAGGTACATGGGCATCTCCCGATCGATGCTTATGAACGTAAATGCGCCGGATCTCGAACTGCCGTGGACGCGTGATGACCGGCTCGTCCCGCACTCTCAGCTGGGGAAGCTCAGGGCTGCCCTCCTCGCTGTAGATGGTTCCACCCACAGGCGGCACTACTGCAAGCGCCGCGACGGCATCGATCGCCTCTACCTCCGCCTGATACAGCGGCCGCGCCAGAGGGCACGAACGGCGTCCGAGGCTTGGTGTGAACACAGGCCTGCGGATTGCCTGTACGAGCTGCGAAAGCGTCACCTCCGCGAAATCCGTCTCCCAGACGGCGACCGTGAATCCCGCGCCCGCGCTCGCAGGTACCAGGTACTCTCGACGCGAAACGACCGGATGTTCATTGACCCTACCACCCACCTTGCGCGCATCCAGCACAGTGTGGAAGTCCGTAAGGCGATGGAGTTCGCCATCCGCCCTGACGGCGAACCGCAGGCTTCGCGAAAGACCCCGCTGGCCTTGCTCGTCCTCTCGTCTGATTCCCAGACACGCTCCGAGCAGGCCTAACAATCCGCTGCGACTCGGGAATCCCATGGTGGGGCGGTAATCCTCGTATGTGTGATCACCCCACGCTTGCATGGGGCCCTGCAGTTTCAGAATGAGGAACCGGCGCATGGTTGCGCCCTCACTCCCGCCCGTCCTGAGCAATCCATTCCTTCAGCGCAGAGAGTGTCGGCAGCCGCGCAGGCTCACCCTCTGTGGGTAAGTCGTCGAGCGCGAACAGGCGGGCGCTGTCATCGAGCTCGTAGGCCTGACGGGTGTTCCTCCAATGCTTAAGCAGTCTCTGTAGCGAAGGAGTCCGAAAGCCGCGTTCCCCGTTCGCACGAACAGGGTTCTCGAAGGCGTTCGCCAGCGAAACAGGCATGTCACCGAACGTCACCAGGACGGCGTCAGCGAGATTGTGTGCTGCGAAGCTCTGCTGTTTTGCTGATGGAACCACGGTAGCGAGCAGGTGCGCTACGTGACTCGCAATCTCAAGCGCTCGTTCTCTGGAAGCGCCACCGAGGTTCTCCTGAAGCTGACGCAGATTGAGACTGGCATACCGGTAGAACACGCCGCTGGAGAATTCCTGCGTATTGAGGTGTCCGGCGCCGGACTCACCTGCATCGGAGATCAGATCGTCCACAGCCGTAAACCAGTCGATATCGCTGTCCACCGCATGCGTCGTGAACACGTGCGCTACGGCCAAGGCACCGTCCACTGGCATCATCAGACCGGATGTTGCCATGCGACCGCAGAGTGCGACGTCCACCGCTTGCCCAATACTCTTGCGTAGATCCGCGCCATCCTTGCTTATCTGCTTGAACACCTTCTCGAGATCTCGCCCTTCCCGCTCGGCAGCCTCGATCAGTTCGCACAGCTTCGCGACCTCAGCCAGGATCCATGGCGCAACGGCATCCGCCTCGGTGTCGTCAGCGATGCTCTCTTTCCCCGACAACGCTTCAATCGCACGGCTCACGAGCTCTTCTGAGAAACGCCCGTTCAGGGTGCGAATACACTTCTCACGGAAGCGCCCAAGCTCCCGCGTGCGCACCGAGGGTTCCCCGAGGTGCTGCCGGTAGTAGTCGCTCGTGCGAATAGCGCGCTTGAGACTCTGGCTGGAGATCCGTACACGCCGCACCCCGCCAAAGACCGTGGACTTCTGCATGTTCATGTCGTCCCGGTTCAGGCAGGACGGACTGTGTGAGATCAGGACGTGATAATTGACGTAGTTCTTCATATTCCAATTCCTTCTTCACGGCATCAGACAGCGCTTTCTGAGTCAAGCCGGCTGCTCTTCAGGTAGTAGTCCTCCAGCACGCGACGCTTGTCTTCTCGTGACCAGCGCAACAGGATTGGCCCCAGAACGTCCCAGTCAGCGGCCGGACTTGCATGCTGTAACAGGCGACGCAGCTGAACCACGTCGTTGGGATAGGCGCTGCGGATAACCTGGAACAAGCGCCGTTCGTTGATCTGCGCATCCGCGAGCTCAGCGCCGAGCCGCTTTCCCTTGCCGTGCGCTACCCAAGGAAGACAGAAAACGACGCGACGAATTCCGTCTCCCGGTTCAAGATCCGCCACAAGTCGATAGAATGCAGGGCGCTCGCTGAGCTCCTCGGGGTTCGCGACTCGCCTGAGTTCCGCTCTCAGGCCAGGCGGCAGCTTGTCGAAGCGCTCTCGCAGCTTCGAAAAATCAACTCTCTCTGACATCACTCTCCCCTCAGCTTTCGCAACCCCGTGTGCAACTTCAGCTTCCCGGCTGCAATGGCGCCGATGAACTTCGGATCATGGGCATACGGCTCGATCGCCTCTGCGTAGATCTCTCGAGCCAGCGTAGAGAGCTTCTCAACCGTCCGAGCACGAAAGCTCTGAAAGCCGTCATAGTCCATCTCCTGAAGCGCTTCGTGGATCAGAGGTTCGCTGCGTCGGTAATAGGCCCTTTCAGCGTCCTTATGGAGATCAACGCCAATACCCTTGAAAGTACCTTTCTTCCCCTTCACCACCAAAGACAGGCTTCCGTACAGTACCTCCTTGACTCTCAGGCCAAGATCGACGATGTCTCCGAGCTGATCTTCAGCGTCCTCCCAGCCTGGAGCGAAACTGAACAGTTCATGGCGGCGCTCGATCACACTTGCCTGATTGTTGCGGTAACCACCGATCAGTAGTTGAAGCCGTCCCCCACTGCGTCTCATCCGTCGACTGCTGATCACGGGCGCGGGCGCATACCCTTGCTTCTCTTCTTCTCGCTCGAACAAGAACTGAGACAGCTGGGTCCACGCTGGTGCCAACGATGTGAAGGAAGCAAAGCGGACGCTTCGTTGTCCGTTCTTTTCTTCCCACTGTCTCGGGCTGTGCGGGTGAGGCCACACACCTTCCAGTTGGTACGCGAATTTCTCCTTCCTGAAACCCGCGTATAGCCGGTCGGCCTCACCGCCGCAATGGTCGCAACGCCCGCCCCCGGACGGCAGTAGTTCGACATGGGCGGGCTGCCAGAAAAGCCCTCGCAGCAGGCCGATTGAGCCCGCTACGATCGTCTTGCCCGCTGGGATCGGGTCGACCCACACGGGCAGATCACCGGCCGAAGAGTCGTAGCCCGGTAGAAGGCGATCCAGCTCAGTCAACGGGAGAACATTCTCCCAGATGCGCTGCCGCAGCCTCCGGGCATCGATGAGCGTCGTGATCGGTGCAGCTCCGCGGAGGCTGCCCTTGAAGCCACCTCCAAAACTAGGACTGTTGCTGGCCTGGTTAAACAGGGCTATCGCCACGCAGCCGCCGCAGACAGCGTTGATCTCCCCCTCTGCATTAAAGAAGGCATGGTTGTTGCCCTCCGGGAGACCAATGAACAACTTCTGGATTGGCGTGACGTCCTTCGCAGAGACGCCGCGAATTTGCATGAATGGTGTCCGGGGATGATCCAGATCGAACCATTCCCTGAAACGCCCCGCGGCGGTTTGAAACTCGGCTTCTGACAGCGGCGCATTCAGCCTCGCCCGCAGCGCGGCCTGGTCTGCCGTGGGAAACAGCACTTGCGTAAGACTTACGAGCAGCTGGAGCGCCGCCAGCTCCATGTCATCCCTGGGCAGCGCGAGCTCCCAGTCTGCATCTGCGCAGAGCACTTCCTGCAGTGTGATGTGGCGGAAGCAGCCAGCCTCCGTCACGGGGATCCAGGCATCATGCAAGAGATTCATAGCAGCTGCCTCTCCAAGCCGTACTCCTCGGTGTACCGCAGCCTTATCTCGTCCAGCTCCGCCACCCATCCCTGGGCCGCCTCCTGCATCGGGAGGCGATAAATTCCTTCATGAGCCGGCGGGAGAAAGCCCTTCCAGCTTGCCGGCACGGCGACGGAATGCTGGTTGATGGCCTCAGCCCTCTCCCACTCTTCGAGCGACTCGAGGGCACGGCCATTCAGGAGCGCCCCGTCCTTCAGTGGCAGGATGGTCAGGCTCATCTCGCCGTCGCGTGTAAAGACTTGGATGCTGTCGTCATCGTCGAAAACTGTGGCTTCCCCGCGCGCGAGCTGCTGCGCATCCTCCCAGGCCGCCCTTTGCTTCACATTCCACTTATCCCAAGCTTGCACGATATCGTCGGGTTCCTCCGGCCAGTCATCCTCTGTGTACACACGTTCGATCCAATCTCGATAAGCAGCGGGGAAATCGATCTGCGCATTGCGCATCAACATTTCCTTCGTCCGCCACATCACACGCACGTTTCCGTAGATGTACTTGTGCCGACCGAAATCGGACTCCTTCGGCAGGATCACGGACACTACAGGCTGCTCGAAGCCCGGCGGCCGGGATCGCTCATGCCGATGCAGCCGTCCGAGCCGCTGGAACAACAGATCCGCCGGACAGAGCTGCGTCACCATCCAATCGAAGTCGAGATCGAGGCTTTGTTCCACAACTTGCGTCGCCACGAGCACGCGCCCACCACCGAACGTTGCATTCGGCCCATATCGCTCCTGGACCTGAAGCTCACGCGCTTGCCGTTCGCAGAACTGATATCGCGCGTGAAAGATATCGACTGGCACATCAGTCGCAGTTGTCCGGAGCAAACGAGCCAATCGTTGCGCGTGATCCACAAGGTTGCAGATTACGGCGACTCGCGCACCTTCACGGGCGGCCGCCAGGATTCGCGCACATATGTCGTCACCGGGAAAGCCCTCTGATTCCACCTGTAGCTCGACGCGAACGGAACGAGACTCGGGCCGATGTGCCTCATCAGGCTGAAATGCGATGGGCTTGCCATCCGCGTCGATGTGGGTCACCAGCGGATAGGGAACCAGTGCATCCAGCTCTCCTCTTGCGCCCCAGGCTCGCGCCAACCGGCGGCGCTGAACGTACGGCAGCGTGGCCGACAGCAACACGACTGCCCCGCCGGCAGCCTTCTGACGTCGAAGCACCTCTTCCAGAAGCCCGTACATATAGCTGTCATATGCATGCACTTCGTCCACGATGAGCACGCTTCGGCCGATACCGAGAGTGCGGACGAAAGCGTGCCGGACAGGAAGGACGCTGAGCAGCACCTGGTCGATCGTGCAGACGCCGATCTGGCCAAGGAATGCTCGCTTGCGACTCTGAGCCAGCCAGTCTGCACATTGCACGAGCGCTTCGGCGTCGCTCTGCACTGTGGCAGGCCTTGCCGCCGCTCTGAGATCGATGAACGTGGGGTCGTATTGAGACTTCCCATGCGCCATCACGACGTTGACGCCGGACTTGGGAAACAAGCGAGGAGCGGCGGCCTTCAGACGGTCGAGCATCGCGTTGGCTGTCGCTTGGGTCGGAAGCGCGAATACGATACTCTCGGCACAGTCGGTCGCCAGCAGATGCGCAGCGTACGCTAGAGCCGCCTCAGTCTTGCCGGACCCGGTCGGCGCCTCGATTAAGGTCAGACCGGCGGCACGCGGAAGCCGATCCACCAGGGTCTGGACCTGGCGAGGCTGGCGCTGCGGAAACAATGCGGCCATGCCACCCTCACGGGTCGGCCGGCTGAGCAACCCAGCCGCACGCAGGGCAGCCTGCGCACGGTCGGCTCGAGATGCCAAGTACTCTTCAGGATTGGGAAGCAAATCGACATACGGGAAGTAGTCGGTATTCGAACCCAGCCAGTCTGCAACGGAGCAGAACCCGGCCAGGAGTGGCGGCGGGGAAGGTGGCAAATCCCTGAGCGACAACCCTTCAGGCACCAGACAGATGCCTTCGAGCATTGCTATCCACGTTGTGCGGGCCTCCCGATCTGCATTGCGCAGGGGCGGAGGGATGGCACTTGCACGCAGCGGATCGGTCTTTGTCGGCAGAGTACCGTGATGGCCGGTCACAGCTGCCAGCCAGGGGCGCCACGCGTCCCAGTAGGCTTGCAGCAGCTCATCGTCCCCAGAGATGGGCTTGACGTATGCCTCCAGCTCAGCGAACACCCAGCGGTAGCCCATCTTCCCGTGGTCGTAGCCCGCACAGTCATGCGAAAGCCGATTCAAGTACAGCGCTCGGTCCGGCGCGAGCATCTGCACTACGTGAGGAGCCTTCCCTTGGAATCGCACATCCAGCTTGCCGATATCGTGCAAACCGAGGAAAAACCGAACCCATGCGCGCGCGATGCGGGCCTGCTGACCCGCGCACAGGCTGCGATCGAGGACCGGGCTCGACTTGAGCCACTGGTCCGCTACGGCAATGACATCGAGGCTGTGGCAAACAAACAAGTGAAACGGCGCATCGCCTTCTGCGGTCGGTCGCGCCTTCCCCCAGTAACTGCCAACTGCGTTTTTCCCTTCGTTCAGATCCCTTGCCATCCCGATGCCCCAGGCACGGTGTTGGCCTTCACAAGGGTGGCGAGAGTATCGCAACCCACTCTCATTTCGTGAGACTGGTCTCTCCAAAACCGACATCGCAAAGGCGAATTCGTGCACATATCCCAACTGTGCGGTTCGCCTCTCGCGAGTCGCAGCGCAGCACACCAGTTGGATGCCGCTGAAAGTTGAGCAGAAGAGCGAAGTAAGTGCCAGGACGGCACGGGAGGTGCCCCTCGTACCCACGTGACTGCAATGACATCGGTCGGCGCATCATTCCTGCTCCCACGGGGAGCGCGGGCCGCGAGGCCGGCCCGATCACGACAGAGTACGGAACACCCGCGCATCCGTTCGAGCGGCGCACGCGTTCGAGCGTGTACCGTTTCCATTTGTGCACGGTTTCAAGCCGCAGACCGTGAACCCGGTTGTTGGCTGCTTGCGCGTACTCCGGATACTTCCCGTTCCACATGTGAATCGGGGCGTGACCACGACGTCTGAGGGAACGTGAAAAGCATCGAGCATTGGTCCGGTGAGGGGTCGATCGAAGTCGCGGAGAATGTAGGCGGCGTGCTCGCAACCGTCGATCCGTTCGCCAACCTCATCCGCGGGGGCGTGTCTCCGTGGCCGCCGCCTGAACTCCTCCAAAAGCTACACGCGAGTGAGCGCTGGCGGGGAAAGACACTCGAGGACGATCGGCGCGTGCGGGAGTACCTCGGGTACTACTGCGACCTTCAGTCCCTGAACAGCGAGGACGTGGTCACCTGGAGCGTGTTCGGTCCCTTGATCTACGGACCTGAGCCGCGCCGCCTCGAATTCGTCCGCAGCCTCTTCACCGAGCTCGGGCTCCCTGCACGGACACGGTGGTGATTTGGCTCTGGAGGTGGATCCCGCACCCGGAGAAGCCGGCCTCGAACGGAGGTCCAGAGATCGACTTCGGGATCGAGACCGAGGAGTGCCTGGTGCTGGGTGAGGCGAAGTGGAACTCGAAGCTCGGCGTCGGCCAGGGTGTTGCGGGCGATCGCAGCCAGCTCGCTCTCCGTGTGGATTACTGCACCCAGCTCGCCCCGAGAGTATTGGGCTCGGTTCGTCACTGGGGCGTGCTCGGTGTGGGACGCGAGGCGAACGTGCTTTCCGACAGCCCGAGCACGAACCGTATCCGGGTGCGCAACCTTGCTTGGTACGACCTCTTTTGGCACGTCCCGGACGAACAACGCGAAACGATACGAGCGTACCTCTCCTGGAAGGAGAAGTACTCGCAGCTCCCTGCAGGCTTACGGCACATGGCAACACCTACCGGAATCTGAACGCGCTCTCCTGCACCGACTGAATCAGTGCCCTAAAGAGCACGAATTGGCCTGTTTTTTGCTCCTTAAGGCACGCAGGGCTGCAGTAACGACCACCGGCGCGGGCACGCCACGCAGCGCGGTCGCGTTCACCCAAATAGGCAGACCATGGAGCACGTACAACTCCAGACAACCGATGAGCCTCCGTTTCCAGCACACAGGCAACGAACTTCTCGGAACTGGTGAACGGCACGATTGAAGCCTCATCGAAGCGACTGGAAGCCGCACGGGGGGGACAATCGCGCCGTGTAACGAGCCGAGGTGCAGACCGAGGTGGAAAGGCGTTCGCATGGCCCCGGCTCAGTAAACGACCAGCTCCGGCAAAGACTGCCGCAGGGGCTTGGTTGTTCAGGCTGCTCTTGTCGCCGAGAGGTGCATCCACGTCGCCGCAACCATCCGCGTGGTTGGCGATCACGGACTGCGCCACTTCGGATCGTCCCGCAGATTCTCCTGTCGTGGATAAACCGGAGTCGCTTCACGGGGGTATGGAACTACCCCACCAAGACACGCTGTCTGCAATGCTGAGCGCGAGCATTGCCCACGCGCAGCTTCCCCCTATTCTGGACGCCGAGCAGGTCGCAGCGCTCCTGCGCTGTACAAAGGGTCACGTTGAAACTCTCGCCGAACGAGGCCGGCTTCCGGCGACCAAGTTCGGCAGGGGCTGGATCTTTGTCACCGCCCAGGTCATCCAATGCGTTCTCGAGGAGTGCACGGAGAACATGACCAAGGCCCAGGAGCTTGATTCGAGTTCTCAACTGAAGACTGATCCAGCGGGCGAACCGCAGCCACCAGCGGAGTCGCGGGCTTCGTCGCGTCGCGCGAAGCCGCTCGTGCTTGACCTGCCGATCGTTCGCCGACCACGCGGCCGACCGCGGCGAGAGCTGCCCGACTACGTGACTCGACCCTGAGGCAGGCGGCTTCCCTGCCGCGTGCCTCTCCCTTGGCCGTCCCGCGCGATCGTCATCCAAGCAGGTCCGCGAGCTCCGAACCACGCAGACTGAGGTAGCGCTGGCGTGTGCGCGCATCGCGCATGCCCGCCGCCCGTCCGAGCTGCTCTGAGGTCAGTGGAACTGGGGCTTCCAAGACCCACCGGCACAGCGCCTCATGCCGCGTATCGTGGAAGTGGAGATCGGTGGCCCCTGCCTCGGCGAACACGCGTCTGAAACGCCGGGAGAGCTCGCTCGTGGTCCGTTCGAGCGTCGCGTGATCGAGCGAGCCGTCCCAGAACGGAAGCAGCCGTCCGTCCTTCCTGACCTTCTCCAGCGCCGGCCAGGGTGTCTGCAGGAGTTCACGGGCTGCCTGGTTGAGAGGCACCACCCGGCGGTCGCCGTTTTTCGAGCGCCTGAGAAAGATGGACCGCTGTTCAATGGAGATCTGGTCCATGGTGAGCGTGTAGATCTCCCGCATCCGCATGGCGGTCCGCAGGGCAAGCTGGAACATCAGGCTGAGGCCCTCCGCTTCCGCCTGCTCTTCGAGGGTCTGCGCCGCCTCGCGCCGGGCCTCGAGCCTCTGCACGATGCGCCGCTCTTCCTCCGGGTCGATCCTTCTGTTGCGCTCCACATCCTCCGGTATGTCGATTCCCTGCGCCGCCAATTCCGCGCGCGTGAACTCGTCGTATCCAGAGTATCCGTGCGGCAGGTCAGCGAGCGGGTTCGCGCTGAGCCAGAGAGGATGCGCTCTCACAACCCAGGCGAACACGCGTGAGAGCGCTGACTTCTTCTTGCGGATCGTTCCCGGCGCAAGGGCCTTGAGCTTCATGGCCTTGATCCAAGCTTCCGCCCACTCGTAGGTGACCGCCGAGAGTGGCTGTGGGCCGATCTCCTGGATGATCGTGTCGAGCAGGTTGCGGGTGCTCGGTGGAACCGCGCGGATGGCACGGTAGGCGTGGATCGCCTTCGCGATCGTAATGACCTCCCGTCGCTCGGGCCGCTGCATCCAGACCGGGACTTCACCCTGCTCGAGCGCGGTGAGTCCGCGGACGGCAACGCGCTCGGCTTCTTCGCGCGTCGAGAACGTACCGTAGAACGGAGATTTCAGAAGGCGGTGCTTGATACGCAGTTCGAAACTCTTGCCGCCGTTTCGGGTACGGATGAAGTAAGGCATGTCGCCGCATCTCCTTGTCCAGGTTGATGCAGGCGTGTAGGAGCGTCATTTATCCGCCCGGGCGGCAGCTACAACGGAATGCGTGCCGAAATCGGGTGGATCTTGTCACCAGTACCCGTCCGATGGGGTATCCCTCAGCCGACTCCCGCACCCGATGGTGTTCCACGTGCAACGGCACACCGCGCCGAAAAATGCTTTTCGGATCAGACACTTAGCGTGGCGGAGAAATCAGAGAGGATGGAGGCTAGGGTCGGAATCGAACCGGCGTACACGGCTTTGCAGGCCGCTGCATAACCACTCTGCCACCTAGCCTCGCGGGGGTTCCCGGGCCTTCATGAATGCCTGCCCGG
>Ga0207864_1001310_pt1 | contig 28092 bp, 35 predicted proteins | sample HigsolmetaAR202D_FD_184834 | JGI IMG/M metagenome (GOLD analysis project Ga0207864, IMG submission 184834) | Ionic liquid and high solid enriched microbial communities from the Joint BioEnergy Institute, USA - AR20-2-D (SPAdes) (version 2) ... | reverse complement strand
GATAGTTAAAAAAGTTTAAAAATTAAAAAATTGGGCCTTTGAAATATTACTTAATTACCTCCTATATATTTACCCTAATTTACTATAATTGATCAGAACCAACAGCCTTGTAGTTATGGCACGCACGAGCCGCTCGACATCTGCAGCAGGTACCTTAAGTAGATCTCTAGGTGTTGCTGCGGTGTAGCACTTCACGCACATATCGCCTATAGGTCCTACACTGTTGTTAAGACCGGAACCAGGGTGCATAGGACCATCCTCTATAGCCCATTCTCCAACCTTAGGTCCTACAGTCGCGTCCACTACAATCACTACAGCGTCCTTGCGAATTTCTTTGATCCGCTCTTCATAGTTGGAGCGTACGACTGGATTATCAACGGTGCCGATAATTTGAACGTCACGTACAAATGTGCGTTTCAGCTTCTCCAGTCTCGTTCCAACCATCGGGCCAACGGCGTCGCCAATAATCTTAGGTGTTCCAATACACAAAACGTCAATTTTCAATTTCATCATCTCCATTATACCATATTACTACTGCACGTTGTTTGCCAAACGCCATAGCATCATCGAAGGTGTGTCTAAATACGTCAATTCTGAAACGCTTTTCACCACGCTTACCTGCGATAGCACTTCCAGTATCTTCTGCTATGCCTTGTTCAATATTGCCGTCGGGATAAATAATGTACACCTTGGATCCGTAAGGAATCACGTCAGGATCTACAGCGAATGTCCCAGGTCCTGGTTTAGTACCAGTGGCTGTCGTATTCGGGTTACCATCAGAGCTTAATCCGTTACGATCATCATAAGGCGAATATGCAGTTATTGTAAATACCGCGGCTTCAAAGTCACCGTGAAACGCAAGCACAGGATGAACGGTTGAAATTTCGACTTCATGCCGTTCCACTGTAGGAATCTCAATTGAAGAGATGATACGCGATGTTTCATCTTGCATAGCCTTCAAGCGTTCAAGCCTGTTTTCCATTTCAATGAAGTAAGGTTCTAGCTCTTTAGAGCGCTTTTCAACACCATCGCTCAACCCGCGATTGTATTCATAGATACCCAGAGATACAGACACTGATACTGCGCATACAAGTGCAATAGCTTTGAGTGCTACAGATTTCATTGGCGGCACCTCCTTTCTTATTATATTATACCTCTTTTTCTCGCGGAAGTATATGGGAAATATCTAACTGAGAAAAGGCCGCACCCCCTATATATTTTAATAAGAAGTTTCGGAAAAACCTTGGCCTTTTTATGGTTAAAAATTGTAAAATTTACGCGTAACAAGTGTATATCAAGTTTTACAAGATCGTGATAGCACCCTAATATATTTATACTCCCCCTAATATCACGAACTCGTATTAAATAAATTTACAAGCCCGTAAAAATACCAATTGTTCCGAAAAATTAAAAAGAGAGGCAATTATTGCCTCTCAGTGCCCTGTTTGATCAAGTTATTCACCAGTACGGCGGCGCCTGTTGTCAGAATACCCTGTAGGAAGCCATCTACAATGTCACCAAGGATGACGCAGCAGAACGCGATACCGATTGGCAGCAGGATGAACGGTATCAACCAATCAGCTACTTTCTCTGAACGCTTGAGGAAGATACCGAGGATGAACAGCGCCACAGCGACCGTGTACGTGTTTTCTTTAAGAAATTCTACAATGTCTGTGAACTCCATGTTATTCTCCCCCTTATTCGAATAGTCCAAGCCGATGCATGATCGTTACGAACCTGTAGAAATCTTCGCTGCCGTTGTTAGGCGTATCGATGATGCCTTTCGCTACTGCAGCATTAACTGCATGCAGCGCCCACTTAGGGATTTCCATACCGTGCTTGTTATTGAGCTTGAGGATAGCTTCAGCGTTAGCACCTACCGACCGAGTTACAAGACCGAGATTCTTATTAAGCTCGTCTATCTTGGCCTCTAGCTGTGCGAGTCTCTCCATAGCATCTTTCGCCTCCTGGTCAAATATTTCTAGGCCATGCGACCTTATAATAGCCATGAGCTTGCCTGGGTACTGCGGATCCGTTGCGTAGCCGCACTCCTGCAGCGCTGAGGCCTGTATTCCAGGCGTCTTAGCATTAACGACGGGCTTGTACCTTGAGTTGTTGAGGAACAGCAGCGCCTGGTCTTTCAAGCAGTACTCTATGCTGTCATAGGCGCGGAAGTCAGCGGATACGTTTTCATGCTTTACCCCGTCATACACTTCCCATGTCTTCGTATTAACACTTTTACCTCCCCAATAAGGAGTCTGCTTGCCACTACCAACCTTGTATCCTACAAGATTGTTCCAGCTATGGATCTTGCCGCCGGTCTCCAGTATCATCTGTGCAATGGAAACGCTGGGGAACAGTACCCCACCATCTACTCGCACTTTAACTGCTATAGGGGCTACCGTGTTTATAAAAGCCGTCCTGCTCACTTCGTCACCTCCATTCAGATACAAACGCCCAACGCCGACAAGCCTCGGATCCAAATCACCTGACATCCCTTCGAGGGTCGTGTTACCAAGAACCTCGTAGCGCAGCTCCAGTGCTGTAGGCTCCCTTCCTAGCCGCTGAGTTAGGCGCTCACGCAACAGCGCCGCGGCGCCTGCAACTACAGGTGCTGCAATAGACGTGCCAGACCCTGTAGAATAAGCACCGCCACCAATAGCCACTTTGATGTTTTGCCCCGGCGCTACTAGGTCGACTTCCTCGTTAGAGTTAGAGGAGTACCGCGCATTAAGGTCTACGCCGTGTGCTCCTACAGCCAGCACCTCTGGCCATGCCGCTGGATACGCTTTTTCATCAGTGTTGGGATTGCCATCCCCATCGTTACCAACCGCTGCGATACACAAAATATTGTACGCTCGTTTGATAGCATCGCGCATCACTAGCAGGCTAGCGTACGTACCGAACGACATATTTATGATGGAAACCTTCTCCCCATTAGGACCGCGCCATTGCCTAGCATAATCCACCGCCTCGGCTACGAGCCCCGCACCGTTTATCCCGTAGTCAATAGCTGTGTTTAAAAGCAATAGCTTTACATCTGGCGCCATGCTGGTTACTACGCTAGCTACTGAAGTGCCGTGGCTCGCACCCGACACATCTTCAGACCCGTCACGCATACGGCGTTTACCAATGACATTTTTAGCAAAAGCAGGGTGCTCGCTTTCAAAGCCGCTATCAATTATAGCAACAACCGTATTTTTACCGGTAAAGCCCTCAGCAATAAGCTGAGAGCCATTTACAAAAGCCGGAGCATCGTGCATCGTATTAACCCCCAAGTATAGATGCTAAGGCTGCTCCTACAATACCACCTATGATTGTTGTTATGACGCAGGACGTTATAAGCTTGGGCAACCAGTTCTGCCCTTCATTGATCTTATCAATGGCTTCGTCCAGGCTATCGAGCCTGGTATGGGCGTTTTCAGCGCGGTCTAGCGCTCGTACTGCGATGTCTTTAACACCGTCCAGCTTTGGCCCAAGGTCTCTAAGGTTTCTTATCTCAGTTGCTAGTTCTCGTATGTCCAACCTGACCTGGGTAACTAATTCTACAATGTCTTTCGATTCCATGTAGGACCAGCCCCATTCTACTTGTTATGTGGAAGGATACGGCTGACCAGTGATTTGCTCATACTGCGCCGCAGTGATAACACCTTTCTTTACAGCAACGGCTACCATGCGCTCGTTCCAGAGACCGAGATCATAGTTTCTTTTGATAAGATCGAATGTCATTATTCAACATCCTCCATTGCCAATAGATTTTGGAATTCCAGCGCCGCAGCGATGCGGGTTTCCGGCGAAGGTTCCGGTGCCGGTGCCGGTGGATGTTCTTCCCAGTAAGTAATCGCATCCAGAACTTCTTGATCCGTCATATCTTCAGTGAACTCAACACCGAGACGCTTGTAATGATCCTTCATGGACGTAAACTCCATAAACACACCCATGGAGATTGGCGCATCACAGATGACGTACTTCATTCCAGAGATGCCTGCTGCAGGGTACCTACTGATGACTTCCGCAGGTGTAAGAACTTCACCAATAGGAGTGATAAGGTTGTCTGAGCCATTCCAAATCTTGTACTTCATGTCGTATACGCTCCTCTTTTATATTTGATGTAACCATTCAATGGATTCGTCAACGTGATTGTCGTTGGTGTTGTAACTGTAACTTCTCCTGACCCAAAATCGTACTTGGTGCCAGGCAGGAAAGACATTGTAAAATCTGGGTCATACTTCTTATACGCTGTAACTGTATTTTGGTATCCCCAGCCGCTGTAATAACCGCCGGTGAACAGTGCGTAGTCAGCAGTAGATGCTGCAGCTACCTGTTGTAGATCATTAGGAAGTGTGCTAAGCAGCACTCGAGTTAACGATGCATCATACGCATCCATTACTGTATGCCCGCCTATTACCACATACTTCCACAAGTTGGCACTTGCAAGGCCTGAGGCTGGGGCCCTCAAGGAAGTTGCGGTAGAGCGTACCAAAGATGTGTTATAGCAGTCAACCACGCTCGAGAACGTAGAAGAAGCTGTATTACCCCCTGCAATCAACGCATAGTTTCCTATTGAGGCACCAACGGCTCCCCAGCGCGCGACAGAAAGACTGGTAGGGGTGGACTTAACCAGCGAGGCGCTGTAAGCATCTACCGTGGCCACTGCCGCGCCACTCGGGTGGGAAGCGCCGCCTGCAAATATCGCGTAGTTACCTACACGGGCGCCTGTCAGGTAACGTCTTGCAGTCCCAAGCGCTGCAGCAGAAGATAATGTATGCGAGGTGTTGAAAACCGATACTGTGTTGAAGGCAGATCCTGTGTAAGTGCTGCTGTTGTAGAAGTACCCGCCAGCAAACAAGATGTATGAGTTACCCGCTCTAGCCGCAGCCATATCCGTTCTTGCCGTATCTATATACAATATAGATCGAGACAAGCTAGTGCTGTAGATGTCTACGTTGGCGTAATAAGTTGGATTGCTGCCACTGGGTGTGTCACTCTGGCCACCACCGAACCAGGCATAGTTGTTGAACGTAGTACATGCCATTCCGAACCTGCCTGCAGATAAGCTAGAAGGGATTGTTCTTGTCAGAGAGTTGTTATAGGCATTTACAGACGACAAGTAATAGTTGGAGCCGCCCGATGAGTTGAAACCACCGGCAAACAGTGCGTAACCACCAACAGATGTTCCACTGTGCCCATAACGTGGTTCTGACAAGGCCGTGATAGAGCTAGTGACACGATACATACTGTTTCCAAATACATAATCGGTGAAGGTATGTTTTACCCACCCCCCTCCACTAGCTAAGATAAAATTTGTGCCGTCGTATACGAACGTGTAAACACTACCAGCATCTCCCTCAAACCTGTCGGTAGCATTTGCATACATAGCTTTGGCACCTAAGCCGTTTACGTTGAGAGTAGGGTTTGTGCCTGTAGCCGTATGCAGCTTAATAGTTACCATCAGTCCAGTGTACAGGGACGCCGGAGCTGGGGACAAGCTAACTGTGTATGCTGTTGAGGATCCGGAAGTTACTGCATATCTAGCCTTGACATCAATCCCTCCGGAAATAGTTACATTTCCAGTTACACTTAAGTTACCCGAAATAGTGCCACCGGCGTTGGTAAACAGGTCGTAAAAAGTAGGGATAAATTCTGCATCAGCAGTGGTTGAGCCCGTATAGGTAAAGCTCTTAATTACCGTGCTTCCTAACTGCATCACTATACCACGCGCACCAAGAGTGGAGTGAGTATACGAAAACTTATACTTATTACCGTCGGTTCTATCGATGTAACAGTTGTGTCCTAACAGTATGTGACCATTAGTTCCGGCTGACAGCACGAGCCATTGACCAATGCGAAGACCTTTAGGGCCAGCTATATTAATTAGACCTGTGAGATCACCACCTGTCATGAGCAGATTGTACAGATGAAGCAGGTTACTTTCGACACGATTAAGATCTACATCCGCAATGCCATCTTCAGGTGCCCAGTCAGTCTTCGGTGCAGTCCAAACCATTACAGGTTCACCCCCTTTCTTATAAACGCTTACCCTCTGTCGTAGCTTCCAGGTAGCCAGCCCATGTCATAGTCTGCCTAGTAACCATATATTCAGACTCCTTGCCATTTTCTTTTACAAACTTCACCCTAGAGCCTAATTGGGCAGCCACGTTGCCACGGTTCTCTATCACAACGTCTAGGCGAGAGTCTTTGTACGTTTGCAGAATTTGATCTGCCAGTTCTACAGCATAGGATTGTGACTGTATCAAAACGTCACTAACAGACACTCCAATTTTACCGTCCTGTGAAATAGCTCTGTCGTCCTTAGCTATTACGGTGCCTCGGCTCTGCTCCTCAAGGATGGTGCCTGTTATATTGATTGATGATATTGTAATTATACTACCCGAAGTATTTTTTAAACGCAGCTCCAATCCAGTCGCGTATAACGTATAGCCTTCTATTGTAACTGTACCAGAAGCTGTAACTACAGGAGTAGAGATACTTACTACAGGGCCCCTATTAAACTCGATCTGGTGCACATAAGTCTCGCCTGCATTGATAGTAAAGGCCTCTTCAGAGTTATAGACTTCTACACCAGGTGTAGGTGCCCATTGCTGATGAACAACCTCTACATAGTTAACTTGCTCTGTGACGGCTAATGGATGTCTGGAGCTATATACGTTAGTCGATTCGTCAAATACGTGGGCAATATCTGCAGGAGCATCGAGGCTTTTATTGACCCTAATTTTACCATCACGCTTACAGTACACCTGTACAATACCACATTTAGCTAAGCGAGCAAGCGCTTCACGATGAGTTATATTGTCCAACCAGGCATAAGGAATGATAATATCCTCGAGGTCTGGGTCAATCTCGAACTCCTCTATCTTGAGACCCGCATCGCGCAGCACATAGTCGAACAGATAATACAGCGATTTGTTCTGGAAGATAGGTGCACGTATAAAAGAAAGACGAAGCAATTCAAGACGGTCTCTTGCCGTTAGGGTCGCAGTAAGAAGGTCGTCACGAATATCCCAGGATGTTGTCCAATACACACCCATAAGGGACCATTCGATGTTACCATTTACTTCTGCACCGAACCAAACTCTGACGCGTCGATGCCGCTTAATAAAGCCGTACAATGGAGAATCCTCGTTATCCAGATCAAATCTACGATCCGCGTTGCTGATAGTTACGTCAACCTCATTGGACGAGATATTGCCAATAGGCACAGAGCCAGTGACGTACCCAACTTCCTCTAGCAGCTGTACGCTTTCAAGCATATCACGTTCATAGGTCTGAATAATGACAGTAATAAGTTCAAGCAACTTCAAGCTATGATGACTCTTACTTATTTTAGTGACTTCAATTTCTGCTTTTGTGGTATTAGGCAATAACGGTACATTGGATTCCCAGTGTACTTCTGTGTTACCTGTAACCGTTATGGTGTGCTGTAGATTATTATCTTCGTCAAACAGCTTGTAGGTAAAATCTACAGGATAACACCCTAGAGCAGAGTCGCCGGATACCTGTACCGATGTTAGGGATCTAGGCGAAAATTCAATGGTTATTTTCTGCGGAGACGCGAAGTATCCATTGGCATCTGATAGTACAGATCCCCACCAACCTACTGAGTAGTTGTCATTACTCGGTAACGGGTGGTAGCTGCCGTCCAGTTTATTTTCATGCAGAGAAGCCCACTTAAAAGAAGGTTCATTTATGCCGTCACTTAAAAAAGAGCTAGATGTAAATCTAGCTGTTGCAGGAGTTGTTATAACTAATGTCTCATCTTTAAGAGGTTCTGTGTATTGGATCTCCACTTTGGCAAATACTTGGCGGCTAGGCCAATCCATTACTTTTTCCAGGGTATCCCAAGCATCGTACATCTGCTGCATAGAAATAAATTCTTCGGACACTTTGCTCAGCCCCTTTCTACTGCTCGATCAAGTCGAACTTAACGTCTCTCCAGTACCATATACCGTCGGTCCTAAAGCGACGTGCTTTGATAGCACCTGCATACACGATAGCGGTTTTATCCACATTATTGTCCCTGTAGTTTAATGGGAAAAATGCGTAGTCTGGGTGATCGATCGCCAAGCGTATCTTATCGAACTCAGGGCCAGACAGCACTTCATAAGCGAAGTAAAACTTACGCTTTTTTGCAATAATGTCAATAGTCATTTTACCAGAGGCGAGACGCCCACCTTTGGTAAGGTTGAACGTCTCAATCTCCAGCTCAGAAGGCTGTTTAACTACAATGCCTCTTATATCTCTTATCATATAAGCCATTGTTATGTCAGCCCCTTCCGTTGTCTTTCGTTCATTTCAATTACTTCCATCTTTCTATACAGTTCCTTGAGCGAGCGGTCATCTGCAATAAGTGTTCCTACATACAGTATAGGTCTGTCATCAACACGGGAGCTCTGCTGATACCCGCCAAGGCCAGCCTCATACAGCATATCAAACAGGTCATTTGCCACAGCAGCGCTGAAGGGGCGCATGTACGAGGAGTTCTCCAATGGAATAATCGCTTCACGCTTGTTACGTTCGCCGACGCGTGCAAACATCTCACGGTCTATAACCGCACCGGTAGCAAAACCTGGCAAAGCACTAAGTCCAGACTTAAGACCGGCTACCACGTCATCCCAGTATTTCAAAGCAGTGCCTAAACCCTTCAACGCAGCGCCACCGCCGGCAAAGATGCTCATAAGCGTAAGACCGGCTTGGTTTTGAGGTTTAGCGGCCTCTTGTTCAATGACGTCTTTAATGTCACTGAACGTATACTTAGGTAGCATATCTTCCAACGAGATATTCTTGAAAACATCCCATGGGCTACTAGTAGCAGGCGCTGCAGATGGTTGGGTAGCAGGAACATTCTTGGAAGCTTCTTCTATTGCCTTGCTAGACCAGAAGATCTTATCCTTAAGCTCCTTAGCCTGTTGCTCAGTAACAGTAGGTGCACCAGCAGGTGCTGCAGCAGGCGCTTTGGAAGCCCCTGTATTAAGTGATGGCTTCGGAATGTTCGTATTGATATTGTATGTTTTCCCAGTCAGCGCGCTTAAGGATGCTGCCAGCCCAGCAATTACAACTGCTATACCTTGAGCAGCGCTATGGATAGAATCAATAGCACTTTGTCCAAGATTTTCGAATACAGACTGTATAGCTGGCTTTATGCCTTCGAAGATGGGCGGTATTTGTGCCACTATAGACGGTAGTGTCAAAGGCAGCGATGCAAAAGTTGCTAGCACATTAGACACTAAGTTTTCTACAGTGCCTTCTACAAGTACTCTATCCATCTCCCACATCAGCGGCATATCAGATAGCAGCGTCTTAAAGCTTGAAAGTGTTACAGCATCTAGCATCGCTTGCCAAGCAGTAGTAACCGAAGTAGACAGCCCTTCAGTAATTGTAGTAACATTAACCTTCATGTCTTCCCAGGTTGTTGTTACCGAGTCTTTTAAAGCCGCTGTCAAAGAACCAAGCCCCGCTGTAAATACACTCCACAGTAGGCTATTAATGGTAGAAATAGCGCTTGTACTTGTTTCTAAATCAAGCCCCATATTCTGCCATGTTGTCAGGAGATTGGTCTTAAAGGTTTCAGTTTCTGTGGACAAGTTAGCTAAGAACATAGCCCACAGAGCCTTTATAGCGGGCAATTCAACAGCAGTGGCCATATTCATGTTTTGCAGCATACTTTGCCAGCTAGCGACCATTGCTGCAACTACAGTGGTCATAGTTACGGAGGTAGCTACAAGGTTGTCACCGAATACCGTCAAAGTATCATTGATTCCTTCAAACGATGTTTCTGTAACAACCTCTAACTCAGGCATAGTTGCTTCAAACTGTGCCTGTACTTCTGCTAGCCAGTTTGAAAGAGAAGCAGAAGTATTTACTGCCCACCCTTCTAGTACAGTTTTAGACTCGATAGCCCAGCTGCTTATAGCGGCACCCGCTTGGGCCTTGAATTCCTTTGCCTTTTCTTGAGCGTTTTTCAACGCTTCTTTCAAATTAGCGAGGGCAACGGTTACCGCGTCAACCCCCTTATTGATACCATCGCTACCACCGTCGCCGTCCTTAGGCTTGTCGACCTTAGCAGGTGGCATGAATGGAATATCCCAATCAAAGCCATTACCTCCAGGCGATGTACCAGGATTGATCAGATTGTCCGTTAACTTAGGTATAGTTACTTCAGGCAAGTCATCCAATGCAGGAAGGTCAAGTTCATCATTCAAGTCATCCAACTTATCAGGTATCAAATACAATTCGTCGAAGGATGCTACAAACTTATCATTGACCTTCTTACCGGCTTTCTCAGCATTTTGACCTACGCTACGTAGGTCATCGTTCATTCGATCGAACTGCTCATTAAACTGCTCGTACCATTCCTCAATAGCCTTGCCGTCTGTAGGCTGTAGAATATCATCGATGTTTATGCCGGCAAGTTTAGACAGTTTAGCAGTTAGATGATCTAACCATTCACTAGCTATTTTGGAATTAAGTGCTAGGTATGCAAGGGCAGCCGCGGCAATCATTATAAGAGCAGTTATAGGATTCTTAGACAGCACGAGCGCGAGCGCGCCAAGTGCTCTAGACAGCATATTGAACGCCCAAGCTACAGCGGCCGCTATTGTATTCAAGCGCAATGCAGCGTATAGGAACATGAGGGTTCTAGCTACAGTTCCGGCGATCATGAGTCCGGCCATAGCGGTGATGAGTAACTTTATAGCCGGATGGGCTTGCATTGCATGCTGTATCATTCTAGAGATGACGTCGACGACAAATGTAAGAACAGGTATTACAGCACCAAATACTTTTATTGTGGCATCTGTAAGCAATGCAAATACCGGCTTTAATGCGCTGAATAGCCTACCGAAAGCGTTCTTTAGCTCTATCAAGCTTGCAATAAGTGCCCTTATGGAGGTGTGTAGGTGCTCTGGTACAAACTTCTCAAATACACCTCCAAGACCGCTTTCCATCATAGTATACCGCATATCCTCTAGGAGGTTACGCCACTTGGTAAGCGTTTGACGCATTGATTCATACGGTGCTTCTATGGCGTCAGATACAATGAACAATAAGTTATCCTTAATAGTTTCGGTGAGACCTGGTATGGTCATTGCGATACGCTCAGCGGCACCTTCGTATCTACGCTGTAACCCTTTCAGAACCGCAGCTACACCGATGTCACCTTCTATTTTAAGGTCACCGATACGCGCCATTTGCTCAGCAGTAAGACCCAATTCTTCCTGCAGTATACGATAGATTGGGATACCTGCTTCAGCCAACTGTCTGAGTTCCTGACCCATAATACGGCCGTTGGTACGCATCTGGGTAATAGCAAGAACGATACGATCGAGTTGCTCTGCACTAGCACCAGTAGCAGCAGATGCATCGTTAAGTATTTCCATGACGCTTCTCAGTTCTTCAGGCCTGAATTGCGCGCCCATTAGTTTACGCGAAAGCATAAGTGCTTGCTCAGTAGAGAAGGCGGTAACTGCCGCAAAGTCTTTCATGTTGTAGATAAAAGCCTCTGCGCGTTCAGTTGAACCCAGGAAGTACTCCATAGCTATCTGCGCCTTTTCCATCTCACCTTTAAATTGTATAACGGAAGATGTGGCATTCTGGATAGCATTAACGGCGCTATAAAAGACCTGAGCAATGATAATGCCGCTTACAATGCGATCTACATCTTTAAGGTGTTTGTGCATCTCCTCAAGTCTTTTATTAAGCTTCTGAGTAGCATTACTTCCTTTATTGAACTCTGTATTGAAGTTCGCACCCATTTGCTTAAGGACTTTTTGTACTTGCCCCATAGCTTTTGTAAACTGCGATAAGTCTGCAGATACTTGTGCTTCAATACGTCCAACATTAAGCGCCACGGCGACAGCCTCCTTCCTACAGTACTTGATCTATGAAACCTGCTGGCTTGTCCTTTTTATCGGACGGTGGTGAATTAAGGTCCAAATGAGCCTTTGATAAAGCCCGCAGCTTTCTTGGCTTCATACGCCAGAATTTAGCCTCGGGCATTTTAAGAATAACTGTGGCTACATATAACAATGTAGGCCAATCCCATGCGTCATCTACAGGCATAGAGTCTGCAACGACGCTCTCGATTAGTTTTTTGCTTCGTCCTCATCCGGTACAACAGTCGCTACTTCGCCGTTCTTGATTGTGAAGCCATGCTCTTCCAGCAACTTCTTTGCCTCCGGAGATTCCTCTAAATCATCAGGTAACCCGATGCCGATTGCTTGTACGATCTTCTGGCTGATCTCAGGCATCTGTCTAGGCTGCACCCAGCTGCCCACCTGATACGGAGTAATGTTATAGCTGACTGGTTCACCTGTCACTTCATCAAACACGGCTTCCTCATGAATGAGACCTGCCCAAAGAATGATGCGAAGGTTCTTCATTGTACCTTGCTGCAGCGCTTCCATAGCGGCCTGCACAGAACCGAACTTAAGCTCCAGCTCAATAAACGCGTTCATGTCATAGCTAATGGAACGCGTCTTACCACCAAGCTCAATGGTAACCTTTTCTGTCCTAATATTTTTAGCTTTAGCCATGTTCAAACCCTCCATTTTTGTTTAATTTAAGTGCACCATGGGTGTTACCATGATGCACTTAATAATTAGACCGTAGTGAAGCTTGTGATGTAGGCAGTGCCGAGTTCGTTGCCTGCAACATCCTTGACGTCCGGACTTACAACGGCCGTGTAATCCGTGGACGCACTCAGGTTAGAGGTCGGTGTGAATGTCACAACGGTTCTCGCAGAATTGATGGTCAGAGCACCGTTTACAGGTGTTCCATCCGATGTCTTGAATACCAAGAAGTTGCCCTTGGTAACTGTGGACAGAGCCAGCGCTTCGCTGAACGTCCAAACTACAGACGCACTAACAGATACGCCTGTGGCGCCATCAGCAGGTACTACACTGGATACGGAAGGTGGAGTAGTATCTGCAGAACCACCGTAAGGGTTGTTGAACCAGTTGGCACCCATAGCAGGAATGTAGTCGATATGGTCTTCGTCGATCATACGACGCCATTCATCGTCGCAATCGCGCTTGACGAAGGAGCCTTGGATGGTAGGCGTTTGGAAGCTGATAGAATCCGTCTTGGATTCGTTGTTGTCTTCCGGGATACTGAACTTACCCTTGGCCAACCATACGTACCGGTACTTACCATTGGACTTCAGGGATTTGAAGCCTACGGCTACCCAAGGCGGAATGTCTTCTGCCTTGTTGATCAGTACGCCGCCAGCGATCGTTGCACCGAGCAAGTCTGCCTGAACTTCAAGAGGAATATCAGCGACGTTAAGCTCAAGCGTAATCTGACCGGTAGTGGACGCGGTATCGAATGGGCCGTTGTCAGCGAACAGAGTCTCGGTGGACGAGTTAGGGTTGATGTTCGCCTGGATAGCACCACGGATAGGCTTTACGGTATCATACACCGCATTACCTTGCCCAGGTTCCGGGTCGCTGATCAGCTTGGCGTAAACCAAGTTGTTAAGGCCAATCTTTACACCTGGCATTTTTATACCTCCTAATCTGTATAAGTAGTAATGTCGATATTGAAGCCGTAGTAGCTCCGGTCTTCTTCATCGACTTTTATTTTGAACGGCGGCTGCTTTATATTCAGCAGGCACCAACGTTCATTGGTTAAATATTTGATTCCTGAGTCGTCAGGGGCCAATACATTGTACAGCTCCCTGGCTTTCTCCTTGGCAGCTGTGGCGCTCTTATCCCTTACAACAACCTGCACAGCCCTAGTAGCACCGTCAATCTGTGGAATAGGTGTTGTACCCATGTATTCGTACAGAGCAATAACCATACCTTCCGTTTCACGGATAGTATCACGAAATACAGTTGCAGATCCTACAGCGTTGCTTGCCATTAGGAAAGTCTCCAAATCGGACAATAGATCTGCCACAGGTACACCTCCTTACATTCCAGTTTCTTGCTTGATAACGTGTGCAAACCTAGGTCCAAAACGAGCAGCGTACTCCCTTACCGGGTCTTCTAGGAACTTGGCCTTGCCAACCTTGTGCTTAGCGGACAAATCCTCATGGACAGCTACCATGTATTCGGATACCAATTTACCCTTCGGGTTCATACGGTCCTTAGGTCCGCCATATCCTAGCTCAGCATAAAAACCAGTCTTTGAAGAGCCGCGAACGTCGTAATAAAAGGTACTTACCAGGGAGCCTGTTTCTACAGGCACCTGTGGCAATGATAGACGCTTTATGTCTTCACACGCTTGCACTGTAGCTTTGCGTGTACCACGCCCTACCTTGCTTATGACGACGTTCAGATTTCGTTCTACTTCACTGTAGTTTAACCGCAGTCCAAAACGTCCAGCTTTAGCCATTAGATATGCACCACCCAAATGCTTCTTATGTTACCATCATAAAAAGCATCCAATGATTTGATACGGCGCCGTTTACCCTCAAATGTAATATCATCATGATCGGATATGTTGTAAGCAGTCGCATCAATATAAATAGTGGTGTTAGATACCACTTCCTTACCGCTACGATCTGTCACAACTTTCACCCGATGTTCTGCATAGCATTCTGAGGGTACGTCGCTCATAAACACAATATCGCCCGCGCCATCAAATCCACCAAATGGATGTATAGTGATAGGAATAGTAGCCCAGGACTTGAGTGACTTAAACATTATCATGCATACCTTTCCAGAAGGACTTCTTAGATACCGGTATAGAAAAACCGGAACCAGCGGTTATAAGACGCCTGTATTCTTCTCTCTTAGCTTTAAAATATTCGATAGTCGTTCTGGGGTCCTCATACTGAGGTCCAAGCGACTTTCGTATGCGTCTAGCAAACAAAGAAGACATAGCGTCATACAGGTGATACATACGTTCATTGTGGCTTTGGTATTTCTCCAACACGAAATTGATCTCTTCGTCCTGTAGTATACCATCACTCTGAATTGTGTCACCTATAGAGAAGCGATAGAAATCTAGTTCGCTGCTTTCAGGATTACCTGAATACGTCCAGGTCATAAAACACCACCTACTTTTCTGTAGGCTTGGAGCCAAACAGGGTAACTACAGGTTTGCCTGTCTTTTCCGGCCCCCTGGCAACCTTTTCCGGCTCCTTATCGGGTTCCACCGTAGTGCTTTGCGGTGTTTCCTGCGTAGTCCCTTGTAAGGCCTTCTCCAGGTCTTCTTTGAGTTCAAGGCCCATACGCTGCTGGAAGTAATGTACAAGCTTATCGAGGTTTTGCTCAGTAACCTCAACAACCTTGCCCTCCTTGATTATGGACTTGAATAAGCGTATACCTGCAGGGTCTGGCACAATAGTCCCTGCAGGATACACTTTACCTCCAGCTTTGAAGGTCCTCCTAACTAGATAGACCTTATTGAACAATGTCTTTGAAGAAGACACCCAGGTCCTGAGCAATAACCTTGGCGTCAAACGCGATCTCGCCCTCAATACGTTCAGTACCGAGACCGAGCATATCCATAGGCAAGCGCACGATACGGTTGCCGTATGCACCAGCGCCAAGGAGGCCCGTCCATGTGAAGATATAGCCAGCGGACGGCTTCTTGATAGCCGGACGCGGATTGACGTAGCAAAGCAGCGCATGCTTGCCCATGACGAAGTCGATGTCGTCAGCTGCCCCTTGAGCAGCACTGTTAACTACACCCCAGGCAACATAGACGTTTTGAACTTCGAACAGCGTCGCGAGCAGGTCAGCAGTGACGATGCCCTTCTGCGTGTACTTGATACGGTCCAGAACGTCCGGATGGTTCTTCAGAGCGTAGAACACAAACGGAGACATGACAAAGGTGTTAGGACGGAAGCCGGTTTGGCTCGCCATCTTCGGAATCTGGGAAGTAATATCCTTGATAGGATCCGAAGTATCCAGGTTCCAGTACAGCGTTTGGTTGGTGGAAGGAGACGTGGAAACACCGGAGATCTCCGTACTCCATACACCAGACTTGAAGTATTTCTCGGCCCATACCACCTCGCGGCGAACGAGCATCTTCTGCGTTACGAAGTCCGTAGCGTCCTTGTCCGCATCCAGAGGATCGTCATAGTTCGCACGGTCCTGCTCGGTAACGTCCTTATGGAACGCGTACACCTTGCAGTAGTAAGGCGTGTCGGTTTGAACACCGTACTCGCCACCGACGGATTCACTTGCGCCGGCACGTACACGGGCCTCATCCCGGAAGAAATCGCCCTTGTTGTAGACGAAGTATACATCAGATTGCTTCTTTACAGGAATGCGCGGGAACACCTTGTCCGCAATGAAGTTAGACTCTTCCTGCATGTATGCAACCGACATATTCGTCAGGGCTTTATCAATATGCGCTTGTTGCTTAGTAGGCATCTGTACTTACAGCTCCTTTCAGATTGGGATTAATATACCTTGACGGAAATGAGCTCGCCAGCAGCGGAAGCCCCTGTGATGGCGTAGCCTGCAACGACATTGGTAGCCGGAGAATTGCTGTAGGTTACCGCCTTGCCGTTAGCATCCGACATGACCTGCGTACCGGCAGTTACAGCGCCGCCAGCTTCAACCATGACGATACCGTCATAAATCTCAGCTACTTGGCCTGCTGCCGTGCACGGTTGCGAAGACACACCTACAGGTTGGTCACCTGCGGCTGCTTGTACAACCTCACCGTTGGAATTGATCTTGACAAAACGCCTGCGAGCGATCGCAGCACCGGATTCACCGCTAAATCGCAGGTTAGGAATTTCGTATGCCGAAGCCATTAGTTGGCACCCCCTTCAAGATGTTCAAGGTATTCGCGGTACAGTTCCTTGTTCTCTGTGATAGCCTTGGAAACTGCTGCCTCGAACGTGATACCGTCGCGCTTCTGAATTTCAGAAGCCTTCTTCTCGATGCGTGCCCAAGCATCAGAGCCGCCTTCGGAGCCCTTGCTCTTGCCAACCTCTTGGAAGATGCCGGCTTCTTCTACAGCTTTGGCAGCAGACTTGAGGATCTCGTATACTTCAGGTGTGATGCTCTTCAGCACCTCAACGAGCTTGCTCTCCTCTACCGGCAGCGCCTTGAGCTCCTTTGCCTTGGCAATAGCTTCTTCTTGCTTTGCCTTGTTGATCAGCTCACGTGTAGCTGCTTCAGCAGCCTCCGTGCGAGCCTTGAGCGACTTGACAACCTCCTGAACAATAGGATCTGCAGACTTAAGGACTTCTTCAAGTGTGTCAGTTTCGGACTTGCCCTTAGCGACGTGTGCTTGAAGATCTTCCTTAGCCTTGGCCAGCTCTGTAGAAAGAGCTTGCTTCTCGTTCTCCAGTTCCGTCAGACGCTTCTGAACTTCCTCAGGAACTTCCGCCTTTGCCTTTGCAAACGCCTCATTGACGATAGCTGCATGCTCAGGCTTCAGCTTTGCAAGGATTTGCTCAAAATCCATGTCCTTGTCAGTCTCCTTTCTTTTATATAGTTTTATGAAAGCCTGCGAATTGGCGCCTTCATCTACCAGGTCGACCCTGTCCACTTCCAAATCTAGAAGTATGTTGAACACTTTGGTCACCCCCTTACTTAATTATACACCATGGCAGCAACAAACATAGCTAGCTACCGTATAATTGGTGCTTAAACTACAATTACCGTCATCATTCTTTGGTTAGCATGCGCATAAAGCGTGGTTTCACCGTCTGAACCCATGTGTACACCAAACGTAACAGTTTGATCGTTGTTTGGAATATACGTATACGATAGGCTGACAAGTACAACATCGTTTGCGGACATCATGCGATGTGCTCCATTTCGGGTACATCAAACACCAAGATGCCTTGATATACATGTGGTCGTGCCCGAAAAACGAGGTTGATGTACTCCAAAACGAGTACATCTGCATATCGTCCCCTAATTAGCTGCCTGTCTCGTGGTCGTTGTCCAGGATCTCGATGGTCATTTCTGTTTCTGTCTCATCTATCCAACGCCATCGCTCTGCCGAAGTATCTGGATGGATCGGATCATCATTCGTCCCGGTTCCTATCTTAGCAACTGATACCTCCTTAATCTTGCTCCGACGTGCCTGCTTCGGTGGTCTGCGCATCAGCATCCTGTGTCTCAGCATTCTGTACTTCAAGCACCTTAAGTAGCGCACGCTGCTCGCCTTGCACACGGAAGATTTCAACCTCTATTTCGTTAACTAACCTGCGAGCGTCATTGTACTGCTCTTGAAGGGCGCCTAAGCGCCCCTGTACTTCATTGAGCATTCCTTGTATGTCCATTATATGGTACCTCCTATTCAGTTGTCAGTGTCTTCCAAGCACCATTCTCTCTAACCATAACCTTGTTAGTGGTAGTGTTATAATACATACTACCATTCTGAATAGTACCTGTAGGTGCCTCAGATAACCTAGCAAGGGTGACTACACCTGTTGACATCTGCAGCCCATTCTTACCAATGGTTGCAATCATCTGTGCACCGTCTGTTTGCGAGACATGCTGGAACCTAACAGATGCGTTGTTCAGATCAGCAGTGTAGGAACCTACAAGCAGGTCTACGCCGCCTCTTGAAGAAGCGTTATTCCAGGCTTCACCGAACAGCACAATAGCACCGCCATTACGATTATTCGTACCGCCTACACTGCCGCCCGTAAACTCCACTCTTCCGTTATTGACAGACCTTGTAAATACTACTTCAGTATCCGCTATGATGTTTTTCTTGAGAATAGCATTACCATAGAACGTAGCCTCATTATGACCGAAGTCAAAGCCTTTGTTGTCTTCATCAGACCCGATTTTAACAGGGAAGAACTCCTTGGAGTTAGGGTTGAAAACTTGAATAAAGGCAGAGTTGTATCTTTTGCCTACGCCTATAGTCAGACGGTACGTATTTGTGGCGTTCCATCCCTCAAACACGTGTCCGCCGTCTTGCCACGAACCCAACCCTTGATTTGAATTCCACCTACCTCCACCGCCGCGAACGCTGAACATTGCGTCGGTTTCTACAGTGCCTTGGAACTCATGGAATATACGTGTCTGGTTCTTGTCGAAGCCATAGCTATAGGATAACTGGCTCCATTTAGGCCAGCTAGGATTGATAGGCGTAGCATAAAATACTTCACCACCGCCGCCTCCGCCACTGCCCTTGGTCTTGGTGTACTCAAACAAATCACGCATGGCACGCGTTAACATTCTAAAGTTGTATAAGTTAGCGTCTCCGTTGAGTAAATCCTCCAATCTTTGTTCAATTGTCATTGCCTTTACCTCCTTATAGCTTTACTCGTTTGGCTCTCCCCTGGATAGAGAACATCTTGTACTCACCTGACTTTACCTTGGCCACGACCTCGTCATCAGGAATGTAGAAGCCAACCCACCAGCCCTCAGGTACAATACCTTCAGGAATACCCATTGCAGCCATCTTTTGTTTGGTGAACATGCAGCTTTCTACAAGGTAGCCTACTGCTTCACCCTGGTGCATCTCGCCAGCCTCACGATACTTGAGCACGTACTGATACGCCGCTTTCTCAAGTACTGCTGGCGCCGTGATGTCTCCCTGCCAATCCAATGGAACATCGCCATCTGCTGTCAGTGATACGTTGGCCCATCCGAACACAAGGTGCTGATCGTCGTTCATCTTGCTAATATCTACCATGAAGTTGTTTTCTATAGGCTCATCAATGTACACCGATTCATGGACGGAATGGGAGATACGTGTGCCATCATCAAGATGCACCGTTTCCTCCAATGTACAGCCTGCATAAGTAGTCTTAAAAGCCATTCTTATCCCTCCTGTCACGTGTAGTTAAGATCATTTTGCTCAAAATCATTTTCTACAGTGTCGTCGTCGTTGAAGTTAGCCGCATGTTTGCCTGCACTAAGCTGTGGTTTATACACTTCCTCAAATGTCTCTTCGTCCATTTGAGGTAATGTACTGATTTTACGCAGGTAATTCATAAGCTCCATATCACCTGCAATGTTGACACCCATAGCCCTAAGCAGCAGTGCGATTTCCTTGAGGCTAGGCGTTTCAATCTCACCAGGCACAATTCTAGGGAAGTCTGTCAAGCCACTGAAATTGTTATAGTAGAAAAGTCTAGGTACCGCTTGCTTATTCAGTACATCCGCGATATTCTGTAATTGCGCCTCAAGAGCGGTAGCCAATAGAGACTGCTTACTTTCGGCTAGCGCAAACGACCCTGTTTTCTCACCACCGATAAGAATAAGGTCGGACAGCATAGTGATAGCAATGCGGTTGTCATAACGGTTAATAATGGCATTGGTATCGAACTGTCTGGCTGACCCAGTACTCAGTAGCTTCAGCTCCCAACCAGAAGGAAGAAGCACACCTTCTTCTGCGTCTCTTCTGATACTTTGAATCAGCTTCTCAGCATCCGCCTTAAGCGCCACCATCTTAGGGTCATCAGTGTTCCACAAGTCCAGACCCTCTGGTGCCTGTAGTACCGGAAGCCCTGCAAGGTCACGTTCAATACCGATACCTTCAATCTCTTCTATGCGTTTCTTGAAGTACCATGGTCGGTACGCATTGCGCAAGAGCGACTTACCTTCTGGATTGTTCCTGCTGACTCTTGTACGGAAAAGTAACCCCTTACTGAGCGGAATAGATACTACACGATAGTCTGGCTCTACCAGCTGTACAAAATGCGTTACATCGCCTTCCTCATTGAATACCCATTCATGCAGTGATGTCTGAGCACGTATAGGAAGCTTGCGCCAACCTATGCGTCCGTCGGAGTACTTGCTGTTAAACTTCCCACTGTATTCAGGCCCTCTACGGATCTTGTAAACAATCTCATGGAAGCTGAAGCCATACGTGAACATAGACAAAATCTCGCTGATAGTGTCTGACCAAGAAAACTCCATGTCGTCCATGCATTGTTTGAGGAACTCAGCAGCCTCTTTGTCCGCTGCACTATCCCCAGCAGGCTCTGTAGTCCACTCTACATTGCGAATCAGCATCTCTGCTATATACAAAATGGCCCCAACTACAGGGTCGTTGTCTGCCATTTCCTGGTAAATTTTACCTGCCCTGGGCCAACGCAAATGAGGCATGAACTCCTCATATACATGGCCACCGTACCGTCTAAGCCCTGTAGTACCAAATTGCCTATAATTTACACCATCTGCCACCCAGATCCACCTCCTATACTTGCTCTAGACCAGTATGACCCACCGCCCTTGCTGACACTACTTGGTGCAACAAGCGGTACTTTGTTCCTGAAAAAGTTGAATGCGCCTGAAAAAGCGTCTACTGTGTCGTCTTTTACACCGTATGGGAATAAGTCAATTTCGTCGAAAAATGCCAGCATGTTCTTACAATCCTGCACAATAAACACTCTACCGGTCTGTGCCGCCGACGAAGCCGGTGCCGCACGCTCCACTTTAGAGCCTGTAGAACGCACTCCCTTGAAGTCATACCCATCCAAAACGTTCCTGGCGTAATGATCGATCGTGATGTCACCAGAAGAACCTGGCTCTTGTTCCATTCGTATAGCACAGTTGTAGCCATCAATCGCCGCGGTCATCTTGATAAGCGCCTCTACTTCAGCAGGTGTACGCTGCACACGAACAATATCCTCTATCCAGTACATGCCCTGGTAGTGTGCCAGTTTGAGTCCCACAGTGTAGTCCGGTTCACGCTTGTCTTTCGTTTTGCGCTTCTTCGGATCTGTAGACGCCATATCCCAGAACCTAACTCTTCTAGCCTGGGCAGGAACGCTGTGCCGCGGTACAGTCTGAAACCAATCTCTGCTGAACATATCGCCGGCAGCTTTTATCTGCCAGTTGCCGTTCAAGAGCTGCTCACGAGTGACGGGATCGAGCTCCTGGAGCGTTTCAATATACTGCTCGGTATCCAGGTACGGGTTATCATGCAAACCAGCAGGTACAAATACGCGACCTTTCTCAGGACCTTCTACAAAGAACCTCTGGTAGTAATACTCGCCGTACTCGCCACCAGGGTTTGCAGTAGCCCTGAAACGCAGCGGCACCTTGAGGGACTTGGGTTTGCGCAAGCGAGAAAACAGGTATCTGTAGTTAGCAGGGGAAATGTGCGTTACTTCGTCCATACCAATGTACTGAAACTCCGCGCCTTGGTAGCGATAGCAGTCGTTGTCAGACTCCAAATAGCCAAAGCTAAGCGTCGCACCAGACGGGAACGTATACTTCTTCTCCTTTTCAGACCACTTCACCTCACCAGATTCCACGAACGGCATTAGCCATTCTTTGGACATAGCAATCAGCGCCCCTGGCAAGCTCAAATCCGCGTACGTCTTACGAAACAGAATAGCTGAATACCCTGGTATATCTACAAACTGCAGTGCAGCGGCAAGCTGGAAGACCGATTTACCTCCACCGGCGGCCCCTCCATACAGTATCTCCTTGACGTCGTTCATCAAAAGGCACGCGGTTTGTTTCGGTGTAGGCTCGATAGGGATGTACTTCGTCAAGCGTGGGGTCAGCGCACGTTGTAGGGCCTGCACATCAACCTTGCTCAAATCCAACATGCTACATCACCATCCATGCCCTTATTCTTTTCATACGCTCATCAGAGTAGAACGACTGTTTCGGATACCACTCATCCAAGTCATTGTCTGACTTCGAGCTGTTACAGCTGACGCACCCTGGGATGATGTTATGCCGCACCGTCAGGCCTCCCTTGCTCACAGGAACTACATGGTCCTTTGTGAGCTTGTTCCTCCTGGACTGTAGCCTCCCACAGTACGCACAGCAGCCCTTGAAGTACACCATCGCATCCTTCCAGTCGTGTACGGTCAGCTGCGCGATCTCCCCGGTGCGCTGCTTCGTATTGTTAAGAAACTTCGTAAGCTTCTTCTTACTCACCTTCCGAACAATCCTGTAGCACACCTTACAGTCGTTCCTGTACGCCACATTCCCGAACTTATCCAGCCCGTTCCTGTGAAACTCACTGATCGGCTTCTCCTCGCCACAGACCTTACACACTCGCGTCATCATACGGCACCCACCTGCCCTCACGCTGAACCTCGATACGCAAATTACCAGGCTGCATCGCCTGATCAACTTCACGCTCGATCTCAGCTAGCCTGCCCATACGCCTGGCAACCTCAAGGCGGTGCCACCGCTTAAACTCAGGACTGTTGGCCATACGGATGAATGCCTCGCGCTTGTTCATGTACTGGCTGCGGTGGTCCCTGGACTCACCTACAGCTCCGGATGCCCGATGCTTCACACGTACACCGGTCTCCGTCTTATTCTGATGCTGTCCACCCTTACCGCCGGCGCGAAACGTTTGGACATCGCAGTCATCCAGTGTAACAGAAAACAGCTTACTCCTCATCCCGTACAACCACCTCCGTCGTCACTGTCTGACGTACGCCAAAGTTGTTCAGCACCCCGGCGCTGGCCAAGATATTCACAATCTCACCCAAATCGCTCGACTTCACACTGACCTTCTTTAGATCAGGGCTGGTGTCGTCGATGGCAGCTACAGGGGTTTGTGGTACTTCATGCAGTTGCGCTTTCCGCTCGATCTCTGTAGCGATCTTCAGCATCTGCGAGATCTCCTTCGGCGTCAGCGAATACGGGTCGATATTGTCAATCGCCTTCTTGAGCTTGTCACGCAGCGCCGCGGCCATATCTACATGTGCCTTGTTCATCTCTTTGATCTGCTTCGTGCGCTCCGCGAGGGTGATCTCATCTACATACTTCGCCCATGCCTGTAGCCTCATAGGGAAATTCCACCGCGCTGCGATCTTCTTGACTGCGTTAACTGAGGTACCAACCTGGATCGCGGCGTCGCGGTACGACGGCCGTTTCCCAGGATAGGCGTCTCTGTAGGCTAACCACACATGGTACTCATGGTCAGTCTCTGCTGGTTGCCTCTCCCACAGCTGCAAATCAGCTTCCTTCGCAATCTCCATCCAGTCAGCATTGTTCCTCCGGAAGTAGGAGACGCGGTTATTCTCAGCTTTTACGCATTCATCGCATAGGTGAGGGTTGTCCCGATGGGCTGGCTTTTCCTGGGCGCAGCGCCTACAGGTGATTAGTTCGACCAGCATATACAACACCTCCTCGCCTAACATTATACGCATTCCAGGAAATAATCAGCGCAAAACGCACAAAAATGGAGGTTTCGGTAAAATCACGGGCTCGTAAAAGGGCTCAATACGCGTTCGTGAGGGCCCTATGTATATATTTATACTGGGAGGCCACCACGAGCTCGTAATGGGGGATCTACACACGTTACAAGTTAAAAACCCTCTTTATAACCCCTTAAATATATCGAAACCCACACACCCCCAGTAGCTAGAATCGGGTCCACGCGGCGGCCCAGTATATTCGCACAATTTTGTAGGTGTGAGCCTGTCCTTCTTAGGCGCTTTGGTTCTGCGTAATTTTTGGACTTTTCTACAGTGCCGCCTCGCCGCCTTGTTGTTCCATCCTGTGTATGAATATTGCCTCGTTGTTCCATCCTGTGTATGAATATTGCCTCGTTGTCCCTTCCTGTGTACGAGCGCCGCCGCGCCAGGCCCCTGCCAAAAATCGCCAAATTTCTGGCAATTTTTGGACTTTAACGCGTTAAAGCATTAAAGCATTAAGACCTTAAAGCTTTAACGTGGTGATGTTCGCAAAATATTCGCGATTTAAATATTTACAGATGAATTATTTTATATTATAATATAATTAAAGATAATGATTAATAATCATTATCTAAGTTCTTTGACAACAAAATATTAATATTAATATTAATATTAATAATTAATATTAATATTAATACAAAGGTCTGCGTTTAGTTTTACACTTAAAATTTATTAAAAGAAAGGATGTATAAAACTATGTCTAATAATAGTGTAAAACTCTCTCAAGTTGCTGCTACTGCTGCTAAATTCAACAATGACGTGGAGGCAGTCAAACGAGAGCTTAAACGCATCGCGTCTGTCAAGTGCCGGCTAAAAAAGCAAAAGGCTAAGTCGACGTACGAGCAGGAAATGCGTGAAGTGCTCGCTGAAGAACAGCTGATGAAGGAAGTCCGGGATTACCTGACACCTAAGAAGCTGACAGTAACCCGGATGACAGCTGAAGACATCGCGAAGCTGACATACGATGAGACTGTCAAAGCGATCAAGTCGATACAAAGCAAAAAGTGCAACAGCCAGTACCTGACGGAGCGCCTGGAAGACAATGTAGAATACCAGGAAGCCTGCCGAATCGAGGAAATGCTGAAGGCACACCGCGAGAAGATCAGACCACTGGAAAACGCGGTTAGCAAGCACAAGGTCAACGAAATAGTGCAGCACCTGGAAGGGCTAGAGGACAAGATAGACAAAGAGTATGTGCTCGAGCTGCTGAAGAAACTGCAAGGCTAAGCTAAGCAAGACTAAACGCAGACCAGTCAAAGAACGAGCCTGGGGCGCACCTGCGGCGCCCCTCTCAAAAAATAAGCCAACCGGGACCTGGGGCGGGTGCGCCCTTGCCACGCCACGGCGAGGTAGGCGCATTTCCGAAAGCGCTTTCAACGCGGCGGCGGCCTCGATCAGCCTGTATCGCGCCGCAACACCAAAAAGTCGCGGCCTCGATTAGCCTGTATCGCGCCGCATAAAAGGCAAAGAAATGACCGCGCAGTATCGCGCGGCCAACAGTGTTATCTTAGCTTAGTTACATCATAGGCTTCTACAGGCTTGTAGTAGCTAGGCAATGGCAACAGCATCAACTCGCTGTGGCCAACGCCTCGCGCATAGGTAACTGCCTTGATCATGTCCTGCAGAACAGTCGCTGCATCACTGCAGTCTGTCAGCGGATTAATTTCACCGCCGCTGCTCTTGACCTGCTCAAGCGCATACAGCAACACATCCTCCAAGTGGTCACTTCTCAACGTTACTTTAACTGTTTGCATACTGCTCACTCCTCATCATTTTTAACTTACAGTTATATTATACCACATTTTCTTGCGGTCGCGAACTAGCAATTTTACAACTTTCCAATTACTGCGCGGCCTCAGTCAGCTCGTACCGCATCGCACCGCGTAAAGACTCAGTTGTACAGTGCCGCGGCCGCATAAAAGCCAAAAAGATTACCGCCAGCCGGCGGCAATCGTTTAGTTACTCTTGTTCAATCAAATCACATTCAGCGTTCTCTAGCCAAAGTGTCATCTCGATCAATATTTGACGCCGCGGATCAATGATCAGTCGATTGTCTTGATCGAGAGCAGACATCAAGCCTTGCCTAACTGATTGTACTCTGCTGAGTTCATCTTCATCGTCAATGAATTCATCATTGTCAATCAGTCGATCGCCACGCTTGATCTTTGACAGCCAAAAGTCTGCGATATCTACAAGTTGCCAAAGAGATGTCGTCGTCAATTTAATGACGCCGCCGTCGATCTTACGCATGATCAAATCGTGCAGATACTGACAGCGATCAATGTCAGGCAGCTTATATTCGCGTTTGTTTTCTTGTAGTTGGATGCAGCGATCGAGCATCGTTGACAGTGTGTGATAACAGGCAGTGTTCTTCAACATTGAATATCAACCTCCAAGCGTATATTTACAATTATATTATAACACAAAATGACGCGGTTGTACATCAGTATTTTTAATTAAGATCGTGGCCGCAAGCGCGGCCTCGATCAGTCAGTACCTACACCACGATTATGGAATCGATCGTACCGTGGCTGAGCCGCATAAAAGCGGCACAATTTAGCTACGGACGATCGGATACACACCACGCCGCGTGGCTTTGAATCAGTTGCAAAAATACTGATTTACAGTCGCAAGATTTTATGATATAATATAATTGTAACAAATATTTGATGAAAGGATGATCGCAATGAACCCTCAGCAACAACAAATCTTGAATGAACTGCGGTGGTACAAAGACCGCCAACCACCGCAGCCGCTGTTCACATTCAACGGCGTTGACATCCACGACCCATTCTATGACGAGACGTACACTGTCGAACTTGACAATCCAATCGACTACTACGGCATCGACAACATCGCGTTGGCTTTGTCAAAGTTGATGAACTACGAGCGGACGAAACTTTGGTCGCAGAAAATGCGTCGCGAACTGATTATCCACTACATCGAGGAGTTCCGCTTGGCCGCCCGCAAACTGTCGATGGTTTGGGAACAAGAGGTCACCGCGGACGAAGAGCGGATGATGGCCGCTGGTTATCCATTTGGCATGTCATTCGATGAGCTCGTCGACTACATTGATGAATGGAAGGAGATCGCCGAACGTGAAATGCTTAGTGATCTATAAAGGTAACGCCCGCGGACTGCGGGCTTACCTCCACCAATTGATCTTCGCGATGGAACTAAAAGACCAAGGATTGGTCGACGAAGTGTTGGTCATCGATAAAAGCCAATAATGCCGTGGACCCGCTTCGGCGGGTATAAACTGGAAGGAGGTGAATCAGTTATCCCCGGCAGTCGAAAGCCAACCAACCTCACAAACATCCTCTAACGGGTCCTCTTAATTTGGCCGCCACCCGTCGGCCTCTTTTTTATTGTCACCACGGCGGACTCGACCGGACCGAGGTGAAGACCTACAGGTCAGTGGACTCGATCAGCGTTCCGCGCTAAAAAGGTGCCCACAGCATGTAGCTGTGGACCAATGAAGAAACGTCAAAGCTAAGCTGAAAGAATCGAGGAGAATCACTTGGAGGCGCTCTTTCCTCAAACTCTTTCTATTATATTATATCGCATTTTTGTGTGGCCGTAAACCAGTAAATTTATAGCTGAGCGCGGCCTCGACCGGACTGGATAGAGACCGCACCTAGGGTACAAATTGGACGCCGCGCCGCCTAGATCATACTGAGCTGTCCTACACGTCAGCGGACCCGACCAGACTGCCTCGTCATGACTTGTGCGCGCAGTGGCCAAATGGAACTTCATTTTCCGATTTACAACTTTAAGGAAATATGGTAAAATATAGTTAGGAACAGAAGATCAGCAAGAACTTCAGACATTGATAATCCAAAAATTCAAAGGAGTGAATCAATGATGACGACAATGTTCGAAATCGTACACGTTCACCGAGATGGTACTGAAGAGGTAGTTGCTACAGTGAGGTATCCTGGTGAAGTGGCGGCAATCACAGAAACACCTAAGTATGTCGGTACGTGGATAGACGAAAACACCAAGGTACTGCGGTGGAA
>Ga0207864_1001309_pt1 | contig 28110 bp, 24 predicted proteins | sample HigsolmetaAR202D_FD_184834 | JGI IMG/M metagenome (GOLD analysis project Ga0207864, IMG submission 184834) | Ionic liquid and high solid enriched microbial communities from the Joint BioEnergy Institute, USA - AR20-2-D (SPAdes) (version 2) ... | reverse complement strand
ACACCCGCTGGGTGTCGGTGCCCCGCACCGCGCGCTTCGAGGTGGACGTCGACGACGCCGTGGCCGCGGTCAAGGAGCACCAGCCCGCGGTGGTCTTCCTGACCTCGCCCAACAACCCCACCGGCACCGCGCTGCCGCTGGAGACCGTCGAGGCGGTCGCCGCGGCCTCCCCCGGCGTCGTCGTGGTCGACGAGGCCTACGCCGAGTTCCGCCGCGAGGGCACCCCCAGCGCCCTGACCCTGCTGCCCGACCACCCCAACGTCATCGTCTCGCGTACCATGTCCAAGGCGTTCGCGCTGGCCGGGGCGAGGCTCGGCTACCTCGCCGCGCACCCGGCCGTCGTCGACGCCCTGCAACTGGTACGGCTGCCCTACCACCTGTCGGCCGTCACCCAGGCGGTGGCCCGCACCGCCCTGGAGTACGCCGACGAACTGCTGGGCGCGGTCGACGCGCTGCGCGCCGAACGCGACGCGCTCGTCGAGTGGCTGCGCGCCCACGGCTTCGAGGTCGCCGACTCCGACGCCAACTTCGTGCTGTTCGGCCGCTTCCCCGACCGTTCCGCGGTCTTCGCCGACCTGCTGGAGCGCGGGGTGCTCATCCGCGAGGTGGGGCCGCCCGAGTGGCTGCGCGTCACCGTCGGCACCCCCGAGGAGATGGCCGTCTTCCGCGACGCGCTGCTCGCGGCGACCGGCCGCGCCTGAGCACGGCCCCGCCACCCACCCCGACCCCGGCGGTCCACCGCCCCCGACGAGGAGAATCCAGACCATGAGCCGCACCGGCCGCGTCGAACGCACCACCAACGAGACCAAGGTCCTGGTCGAGATCGACCTCGACGGCACCGGAGCCGCCGACATCTCCACCGGCGTCGGCTTCTTCGACCACATGCTCCACCAGCTCGCCAAGCACGGCCTGTTCGACCTCACCGTGCGCACCGAGGGCGACCTGCACATCGACTCCCACCACACCATGGAGGACACCGCCCTCGCCCTCGGCGCGGCCTTCCGCGAGGCCCTCGGCGACAAGGCCGGCATCCGGCGCTTCGCCGACGCCAAGGTCCCCCTGGACGAGGCGCTCGCCGAGGTCACCGTCGACGTCTCGGGACGCCCCTACCTGGTGCACTCCGAACCCGAGGGCATGCCCCCGGTGATCGGCCGCGACTACGACACCACGATGACCCGGCACATCTTCGAGTCGTTCGTCGCCCAGGCCCGCATCGCCCTGCACGTCCACGTCCCCTACGGCCGCAACGCCCACCACATCGTGGAGTGCCAGTTCAAGGCGCTGGCCCGGGCCCTGCGCTTCGCCTGCGAGCGGGACCCCCGCGTCACCGGGATCCCCTCCACCAAGGGAGCGCTGTGAGCATCACGCTCCTCGGGGTGCTGCTGATCGGCCTCAGCGGACTGCTGGTCGGCGGCACCCTGGCGACGTGGAAGACCAACCGCGCCCTCGCCGCGGGCCTGGCCGCCTGCGCGGTCCTGGCCCTGGCCGCCGGGGTGCTGCGCCTCGGCTACCTCTGACCGCCCTCACAGGAAGGCACGCCCACCCGTGCAGCCACGTGTCGTCATCCTCGACTACGGATCGGGAAACCTGCGCTCCGCACAGCGGGCCGTGGAGCGAGTCGGCGCCCACGTCACCGTCACCGCCGACCCGCACGCCGCGCTGGAGGCCGACGGGCTCGTCGTGCCCGGGGTCGGCGCGTTCGAGGCCTGCATGAAAGGGCTGCGCTCCGTCAACGGCGACCGCGTCATCGGCAAGCGCCTGGCGGGCAACCGACCCGTGCTGGGCATCTGCGTGGGCATGCAGATCCTGTTCGAGCGGGGCGTCGAGCACGGCGTCACCACCCCCGGCTGCGGCGAGTGGCCCGGCACCGTGGAGCGGCTGGACGCCCCCGTCGTCCCGCACATGGGATGGAACACCGTGGACGTCCCCGAGGGCTCCGCCCTGTTCGCCGGGCTCGACCGCGACACCCGCTTCTACTTCGTCCACTCCTACGGGGTGCGCACCTGGGAGATGGCGGACACCAACCCGTACCTGAAGCCGCCGCTGGTCACCTGGTCCACCCACGGCTCCCCGTTCGTGGCGGCCGTGGAGAACGGCCCGCTGTGGGCCACCCAGTTCCACCCGGAGAAGTCCGGAGACGCGGGAGCCCACCTGCTCGCCAACTGGGTCGCGACCCTCTGACCGGCCCGCCGCCGGAGCGGCCCCGACGTTCTCCCCACCCGTGAAAGGTTCAATCCACATGGCGCCCACACTCGAACTCCTGCCCGCCGTCGACGTCTCGGGCGGCCAGGCCGTACAGCTCGTCCAGGGCAAGGCCGACACCGGGGGCCGCTACGGCGACCCGCTGAAGGCCGCCCTGGCCTGGCAGGACGCCGGAGCCGAGTGGATCCACCTGGTCGACCTGGACGCCGCCTTCGGCCGCGGCAACAACCGGGAGCTGCTGGCCTCCATCGTCGGCAGGCTCGACGTGAAGGTCGAGCTGTCCGGCGGCATCCGCGACGACGAGTCGCTGGCCGCGGCGCTGGCCACCGGCTGCCGCCGCGTCAACATCGGCACCGCCGCGCTGGAGAACCCCGAGTGGTGCGCCAGGATCATCGCCGAGCACGGCGACCGGATCGCCATCGGCCTGGACGTGCGCGGCACCACCCTGGCCGCGCGCGGCTGGACCCGCGACGGCGGCGACCTGTACGAGACGCTGGAGCGCCTGGAGGCCGCGGGCTGCGCCCGCTACGTCGTCACCGACGTCAACAAGGACGGCACGCTCAAGGGCCCCAACCTCGACCTGCTGCGCGACGTGTGCGCGCGCACCGACAAGCCGGTCGTGGCCAGCGGCGGCGTGTCCAGCCTGGACGACCTGCGGGCGCTGGCGTCCCTGGTCCCCGAGGGCGTGGAGGGCGCCATCATGGGCACCGCCCTGTACGAGGGCGCGTTCACCCTGGAGGAGGCCCTGGCCACGGTGCGCGAGGCCGCCCGATGAGCCTGGCGGTACGCGTCATCCCGTGCCTCGACGTCGACGGGGGACGGGTCGTCAAGGGCGTCAACTTCCAGAACCTGCGCGACGCGGGAGACCCCGTCGAACTGGCCCGGCGCTACGACGCCGAGGGCGCCGACGAACTCACCTTCCTGGACGTCACCGCCTCCAGCGGCAACCGCGAGACCACCTACGACGTGGTGCGCCGCACCGCCGAGCAGGTGTTCATCCCGCTCACCGTCGGCGGCGGCGTGCGCAGCACCGACGACGTCGACCGGCTGCTGCGCGCCGGGGCCGACAAGGTCAGCGTCAACACCGCCGCGGTCGCCCGCCCCGAGCTGATCCGCGAGATCGCCCAGCGCTTCGGCAACCAGGTGCTGGTCCTCTCCGCCGACGTGCGCCGCACCGTCGAGGGGACCACCACCCCCAGCGGGTTCGAGGTCACCACGCACGGCGGACGCCGGGGCACCGGCATCGACGCGATCGAGTGGGTCCGGCAGGCCGTGGAACTCGGCGCGGGCGAGATCCTGCTCAACTCCATGGACGCCGACGGCACCAAGGCCGGCTTCGACCTGGAGCTGATCCGCGCGGTGCGCGAAGCGGTGACCGTGCCGCTGGTCGCCAGCGGGGGAGCGGGCGCCGTGGAGCACTTCGCCCCGGCGGTGGACGCGGGCGCCGACGCGGTCCTGGCCGCCAGCGTGTTCCACTTCGGCGAGTTCACCATCAACGACGTCAAGGCGGACCTGCGCGCCAAGGGCCACCCGGTGCGCTGAGCCCGACGGTGCGGGCCCCGGCGCGCAGCACACGCCCCGCGCCGGGGCCCACACCGGACACGGCAGGGCGCCCGCGCAGCGGTCCCGGACCGAGCCGCCCCCCGCACCGTCCTGCGGCGGCCCGCCACGCTGACCGGAAGCGGACGTCCGGTGCGCTGCGGCGGCGGAATACCCGGGCCGTCCACAGCGCTGAACCGACCGGTGTCGTCCGGCAGGCCGCTGGGTACGGTGGGAAACCGTGCGTCCGTCGGGGGACGGCGCTGCTCACCGGCACAGCATCACAGGGGGACGAATGGCACAGGGGTCGGCCAGGCCCGGAATCGACTCTCGGATCCTCACCGAAGGGATGCGCGTCCTGTGGGTCGCGATCCGCACCGAACCGTGGGTCTTCACCGCGGCACTGGTCGGCGCACTGCTGTATGCGGCCGCCGCCGTCACCTCGGCCTCCGTCCTCGGCGCCGTGTCCGAACGGGTCATCCTGCCCGCCATCGCCGAGGGGCGCACCACCGCAGCCGCGGTGGCCGGGGCGGCGGCGGTGGTGTTCGGCGTCGGCGTGCTCCGCGCCCTGGGCCTGGGCGCGCGCCGCCTCTACGCCGGCCTCATGCAGTTCCGCATGCAGGCCCACTACCGGCGCGCGGTCGCCCGCAAGTACCTCCAGCTCCCGCTCTCCTGGCACCAGCGCCACCCCGCCGGGCAACTGCTGTCCAACGCCAACGCCGACGTCGAGGCCGCCTGGCAGCCGCTCGCCCCGCTGCCCATGGCCGTGGGCAGCGTCGCCATGCTGGTCATCGCCGCCGTCGCGATGCTCGTCACCGATCCGGTGCTGGCCCTGGTGGGCTTCGTGGTCTTCCCCGCCCTGGCCGCGGCCAACGTCGTGTTCCAGCGCCGGGTCTCCCCGGTCGCCGCCCGCGCCCAGGCGCTGCGCGCCCAGGTCAGCGAGGTCGCGCACGAGTCCTTCGACGGCGCGCTCGTGGTCAAGACCCTCGGCCGCGAGGACACCGAGACCGAGCGGTTCGCCCGCGCCGCCGACCGCCTGCGCGACGCCCAGATCAGGGTCGGCCGGATGCGCGCCGCGTTCGACCCGCTCCTGGAGGCGCTGCCCAACCTCGGCGTGCTGGCGGTGCTGCTCATCGGCCTGGTCCGCATCGACCTGGGCGCCGCCACCTCCGGCGAGGTCGTCCAGATCGCCTACCTGTTCACCCTGCTGTCGCTGCCGGTGCGCTCCTTCGGGTGGCTGCTCGGCGACCTGCCGCGCAGCGTGGTGGGGTGGCGGCGGGTCCGCGCGGTGCTCGACGCCGAGGGCGGCACCGACTACGGCGACGCCGTGCTCGACGGCGACCACGGACTGGCGGTCAGCGTCCGCGGCCTCAGCTTCTCCTACGCCGACACCTACACCGACCGGCGCGACGACACCGCCCCCGAGAGCGCCCGCGGCCTGGACGCCGCCGACGACGGGCCGACGGCGCGCACCACCGTGCTGCACGACGTCGACCTGGAGCTGTCCCCGGGACGGGTCACCGCCCTCGTCGGCCCCACCGGGGCGGGCAAGTCCACCCTCACCATGCTGCTGGCCCGCCTGGTCGACCCGGACAGCGGCCGGGTGCTCGTGGACGGGGTCGACGCCCGCGACTACGCCCACGGGGAGCTGGCCCGCGCCGTCGCCCTGGTGCCGCAGCACACCTTCATCTTCGACGACACCGTCCGCGGCAACGTCACCCTCGGCGCCGACGTCGACGACGCCGCCGTGTGGCAGGCGCTGCGCCTGGCCTGCGCCGACTCCTTCGTCGCCGCGCTCCCGCAGGGGCTCGACACCCGGCTGGGCGAGCGCGGCACCAGCCTGTCCGGCGGCCAGCGCCAGCGCCTCGCCCTGGCCCGCGCCCTGGTCCGCCGACCGCGGCTGCTCATCCTGGACGACGCCACCTCCGCGGTCGACCCCCAGGTCGAGGCACAGATCCTGGGCGGGCTGCGCGAGGCCGACCTCGCCGGGGCCACCGTCGTGGTCGTGGCCTACCGCAGGGCCACCATCGAACTCGCCGACGAGGTCGTCTACCTCGAACAGGGCACCGTGCGCGACCGGGGCACCCACGCCGAGCTGCTCGCGCGCTCCCCCGGGTACCACCGCCTCGTCACCGCCTACGAGCAGGCCGCTGCACAGCGCAGCGCCGAAGCCGCCGCCCGATCCGCCGACCAGGAGGCCGTCCGATGAGCGCCCCGGCACGCACCCGGGCCTCCCGCGCCGACGCCCGGGAGACCGCCGCCCCCGCCCTGCACCGCTCCACCGACTCGGCGTGGGCCACCCTGCGCCGCGGCCTGGCGCTGTCCCCCGAGTTCACCCGCGGACTGCCGGTGACCGTCGCGCTCGCCGTGGCCGCCACCTTCGGCAAGGTCGTGGTGCCGCTGGCGGTGCAGCAGATCATCGACAACGGGCTGCTCGCCGAGGGCGGCCCCGACATCGGCTTCGTCGTCGGCGCGGTCGCGCTGTGCGCCGCACTGGTCGCCCTCACCGCGCTGTGCTCCTACGTGATGAACACCCGCCTGTACCGGTCCACCGAGTCGGGCCTGGCCACCCTGCGCCGCAAGGCGTTCCGCCACGTCCACGACCTGTCGGTGCTCACCCAGAACAGCGAGCGCAAGGGCGCGCTGGTCTCCCGGGTCACCAGCGACGTCGACCAGATCAGCACCTTCATGCAGTGGGGCGGCATCCTGCTGATCGTCAGCACCGGGCAGGTGGCGATCGCCACCACGCTGATGGCCGTGTACTCCTGGCAGCTCACCCTGCTGGTGTGGGTGTGCTTCACGCCCCTGCTGTTCGGCGTGCGCCAATTGCAGAAACTGCTGTCCAGGGCCTACCTGAAGGTGCGGGAGCGCACCGGCGAGATGCTCGGCGTGGTCGGCGAGACCGTCGTCGGCGCCGCGGTCATCCGCGCCCACGGCACCGAGGAGCGCACCGCCAGGCGCGTCGACGCCACCGTCGTGGCCACCCGCGCCGCCCAGGTCAGGGCGCAGCGCCTGTCCATGGCGATCTCCCCGCTCGCCGAACTCGTCTCCGCGTTCACCTACGCGGTCGTCATCGTCGCCGGCGTGGCGCTGGGCGTGGCGGGTTCCCTCACCGCCGGGCAGTTGGTCGCCTTCCTGTTCCTCATCAACCTGTTCATCATGCCCATGACCATGGCCACGGAGATCTTCAACGAGGCCCAGAACGCGATCGCCGGATGGCGGCGGGTGCTGGGGGTCCTCGACACCGTGCCCGACATCGCCGACCCCGGCCCCGACGGCAAGCACCTGCCGCGCGGCCCCGTCACGATCCGCTTCGACCACGTCGGCTACGCCTACCCCGGCGGCCCCCGCGTCCTCGACGACATCGACGTGGACATCGCCCCCGGCCGCCGCGTCGCGGTGGTCGGGGAGACCGGCTCCGGCAAGACCACCTTCGTCAAGCTGCTCACCCGGCTCATGGACCCCGACGAGGGCACGGTGCTGCTCGACGGCGTCGACCTGCGCGAGGTGGCGTTCTCCTCGCTGCGCTCCCGGGTGGTCATGGTGCCCCAGGAGGGCTTCCTGTTCGACAGCACCCTCGGCGACAACATCCGCTTCGCCCGCCCCGAGGCCACCGACGAGCAGATCCGCGAGGCCGTCGCCGAACTGGGCCTGGGCGACTGGCTGGCCGGGCTGCCGCACGGCCTGGACACCCCGGTGGGCCAGCGCGGCGAGTCCCTGTCGGCCGGGGAGCGCCAGCTCGTGGCGCTGGTCCGCGCCTACGTGGCCGACCCCGACCTGCTCGTCCTGGACGAGGCCACCTCCGCGGTCGACCCGGCCACCGAGGTGCGCATCCAGCGCGCCCTGGACCGCCTCACCCGCGGCCGCACCTCCGTGGCGATCGCCCACCGGCTCTCCACCGCCGAGGCCGCCGACGAGGTGCTGGTCTTCGACCGCGGCCGCATCGTGCAGCGCGGCACCCACCGCGACCTGGTCGCGCGCCCGGGCGTCTACGCGGACCTGCACGCCTCCTGGGTGCGCAGCTCGGCGTGAGCCGGGCGGGGCCGCGGAGGACGCCGGAAGGCTCCGCCCGGCTCAGCCCTCGCGCTCCCGCCACCAGTGCAGCGCCAGCAGCTCGCTGACCAGCGGGTCGACGAGCAGGCGCACGTCCGGGTCGCCGTCCCCCGCGTAGCGCAGGCTCGCCGTGGCCCCCGCGACCTCGCCGCCCACCGCGACGAAGGCCCCGCGCAGCGCCCGCAGGTGGTCGGAGAACCGCTCGTCGAACCGCGACCCGGTGAACAGCAGCGCCCGGTAGTCCTGGATCGCCGCCAGGTAGCGGTCCACGTGCGACCACTCGCCGGTCTCGCAGGCGTGGGCGGCCAGCACGGGGCCGCGCCGCAGCGTCAGCGCGCCGAACCGCGCCGACGGCAGCAGCTCCTCCGGGGCCACCAGCGCCGTCCCGGAACGGCCGCGCAGCACCTCGGCCACCCGGGGCACCCAGGAGGGGGCGCGCTCCCACAGGTCGGTGACGGAGTTCGCGGCGCGGCGCAGCGTCGCCGACGGGTCGGCGACCCCCGGCGGCGCCGCCCTCAGGCGGGCCGCCAGCACCAGCAGCAGCGCCACCGCCTGCTGGTAGGCCACGACCTCCAGCTCCCGGGCGGCCCCGTCCGCCATGAGCGGCGCCACCACGTCGGCGTAGCGGGCCTCGGGCGCCTCGGGGGAGTCGGCCAGCACCACCACCGCGCTGGACTGCGCGTAGCGCTCCAGCGACTCGCGCAGCTCGCGCCGCCCGCTGCCCAGCGCCACCGCCACCACCAGCGTGTCCGGCCCCCCGGGCGGCAGGTGCGCCGCGGTCGCGGACTCGGCGAACGCCCCCAGCCCGGCGGCGCGCAACCGCGCGCCCGCCGCCTGGCACGCGTAGCGGCCCGCCCCCACCCCCAGCAGGACGACCGCGGCGGGCTCGTCGTCCAGCAGGGAGGGCAGCGCCGCGTAGGGGTCGTGGCGGGCCAGGTGGTCGGCCAGCCGGTTCAGGGCCGCGGCCTTGCCGGCCAGGTCGGCCGCGAGCTGTTCGACGGTCACGAGGGCTCCATCCTCGACGGTCTCGACGGTGCGCGGGACGGCGGGAGGCCCGCCGCTCGGCCGCGGCGGCCTCCCCGCACCAGATAAGCACAAACCCCGTCCGCGGCCCCCGCGCGCACGGCCGTAGGCTTGCAGGCATGAGCAGCAGTCCTCCCGAACTGGACCCCGGCATCGCGGCACGGCTCAAGCGCAACCCGGACGGGCTGGTGCCCGCCGTCGTGCAGCAGTACGACACCGGAGAGGTCCTCATGCTCGCCTGGATGGACGACGAGGCGCTGCGGCGCACCCTCACCACCCGGGCCGCCACCTACTGGTCGCGCAGCCGAGGGGAGTACTGGGTGAAGGGCGCGACGTCCGGCAACACCCAGCGCGTCGTCTCCGTCGCGCTCGACTGCGACGGCGACACCCTGCTGGTCAAGGTCGACCAGACCGGCGGGGCCTGCCACACCGGCGACCGGACCTGCTTCGACGCGGACCGGCTGCTGTGAGCGGCGCGACGGCAGCGGCGCCCCCCGCGTCCCGCCGCCGGGAGTACCTGGCCGCGCTCGCGCTCACCGCGCTCGGCGCGGTCGCCCTGCTCGCCGCCTCCGCCCAGGTCTGGGTGAGCGCCCGGGTCGACCTGGCGGGCGACCTCGCCCCCGTCGCCGTCGAGCTGTCCGCGGCCGACCTGGTCCCGGCCGTCTCCGCGCTGGGCTGGGCCGCGCTGGCCGCGCTGGCCGCGCTGGTCGCGACCGGGGGAGCGGCCCGCCGCCTCGTCGGACTCCTGGTGGCGCTGCTGGGGGTCGGCGTCCTCGGCGCCGTCGCGACCGGCCTGCGCTCCTCCGCCCTGGCCGACGCCGCACTGCGGGCGGTCACCGCCGAGGGGACGCTCGGCGCCCTCACCGTGGCGTGGACCTGGCCGGTAGTGGCCACCGTCGGCGCGGTGCTGCTGTGCGCCGCCGGGGTGCTCACCCTGGTCCGGGGTACCGCGTGGCCCGCCATGAGCAGCCGGTACGATCGCCACAGCGCCCCCCGCGCGACCCGCACCGGTACTCCCGCAGAGCTGTGGAGGTCGCTCGACAGCGGCGCGGACCCCACCGATGAGAACGCTGAACCAAAGGAGCGTTGATGGCCGAAGAACACCACGACGACCACGGCAACACCGTTGCCGGCTGGTTCCTCACCATCTCGTGGATCGTCGTCTGGGTCGCGGCCGCGACCGCGATCATCGCCGGCCTGCCCATCGTCACCTGGACGATCATCGGCCTGGCTGCCAGTGTCGTGTGCGCTGTCGTGGCCGGTGTGATGAAGAAGGCGGGCCTGGGCCGCAAGGCGCCCCGCCCCCGCCCGATGACCCGCGAGGAGTACGAGGCCAAGCTCGCGGAGAGCAGCAGCACCGCGGCGGTGTGACCGACCGGTCTCCGGGCTCTCTCCGGGGACCGGCCAGTCCTCATGCCGGTTCGATCGCCGATCGTTACCGGTGCCGGCCGCACAAACGACGAGAAAATCTGGCATGATTCGGTCGTTCGCGGCGCGTATGGAGGGGTACTTCCAACCGTGACACCTGTTGGTTCCTGTCTCCCCGGTCGCGACGCGCTCTGACGATCCGCCGTACACGGAAAGACACACCAAACATGAGCTACGGTCCTCCCGGCCCCCCGCCCCCCGGCGGCTTCGCCCCGCCCCCCGGCTACCCCAGCGGCGGACAGCCTGCCGCCCAGCCCCCCAAGAACTACCTGTGGATGAACATCCTGGGCATCTTCGGATGCATGGGCATCCTCGGCATCATCGGGCTGGTCTTCTCGCTCCAGGTCAACAGCAAGTGGAGCGCGGGCGACTACGCCGGGGCCGAGAGCGCAGCCGGCACCGCCAGGATCCTGGGTCTGATCAGCTTCACCCTCACGGTCATCACCTGGGTGGGCATGATCCTCTACTTCATCTTCGTGATCCTCATGGTGGGTGCTGCGACGACGACCACCTACTCCTACTAGTCGAACCATGCCCGGCCCGAGAGTTCCGGCACGACCACGGCGCCGTCTGCATCCTGCGGCGGCGCCGTTGGCGTTGGGCTTCATGGGGTTGACCGGCGCGGTCGTGGTGCACTTCGTCGACCCCAACGAACCGGGGCACTACCCCGTCTGCGTCTGGCTGGCCCTCACCGGCACCTACTGCCCGGGCTGCGGCACGACCCGGGCGCTGCACGCGCTGACCCACCTCGACATCGTCGGCGCCGCGCAGATGAACATCCTGCTGCTGGCCGCGCTGCCCTTCCTCGCACTCGGCTACCTGCACTGGGTGTACCGGTCCTTCCGGCCCTCCCACCGGCCGCCCCCGCCGTTCCCCCCGTTCCTGGCGTGGGCGGTGCCGGGGATCGTCGTCGCCTTCTGGATCCTGCGCAACCTGCCCTTCGGGGTGCTGCTCGCCCCCGGGGGCGTCCCCGCGCCGATCCTGTCCTGAACGCCTCCCCGCCGGGGCGGCCCGTGCCCGGCGACCTGCGCGCCCGCTGCGCCGGAGCGCCCCGGCGGACGCCAATGCACGGTGCCGGTGTCCGGCTGTCCCCGGGGACGGATACGATCGGGACATACGGCGGGAGTGAGCCCTCTCACTCCCCGTCACCCAGTCGACAGCAAGAAGGGGCCCTCTCACGTGAGCGTGCTCGACGAGATCATCGACGGAGTGCGCGCGGACCTCGCCGAACGCCAGGCCGCCGCACCCTTGGATCAGCTCAAAGAGCAGGCCGCGACCCTACCGTGGCCCAAGAACGTGGTGGCGGCGCTGCGCGCCCCCGGAGTCCAGGTCATCGCCGAGGTCAAGCGCTCCAGCCCCTCCAAGGGCGCGCTCGCCGCGATCGCCGACCCCGCCGCACTGGCCCGCGACTACGCCGCGGGCGGCGCCTGCATGATCAGCGTCCTCACCGAGCAGCGCCGCTTCGGCGGCAGCCTGGCCGACCTGGCGGTGGTCCGCGCCGCGGTGGACACGCCGCTGCTGCGCAAGGACTTCGTGGTCAGCTCCTACCAGTTGTGGGAGGCGCGGGTCTACGGTGCGGACGCCGTCCTGCTGATCGTCGCCGCGCTGTCCCAGGACGCCCTGGTCTCCCTGGTGGAGCGGGCCGAGTCGCTCGGCCTGACCCCGCTCGTCGAGGTGCACACCGAGGAGGAGGTCGAGCGCGCTCTGGACGCCGGGGCCACGGTCATCGGGGTCAACGCCCGCAACCTCAAGACCCTCGAGGTGGACCGCGAGACCTTCGCCCGGCTGTCCCCGCTGATCCCCGACGACAAGATCAAGGTCGCCGAGTCCGGCGTGCGCGGCCCCCACGACCTGCTCGCCTACGCGAGCGCCGGCGCCGACGCGGTGCTGGTCGGGGAGAGCCTGGTGGTCGGACGCAAGCCCCGCGAGGCCGTCGCCGACCTCGTCACCGCGGGCGCGCACCCCGCGCTGCGGGACCGGCGCTGACCGTGGACGCGCTCCGGGCGCCCCGCGCGGCCACCCTGACCCGGCGATGGCGCAGGAGGCCACGCGGGCAGGGCTGCGTGCTGCGCACCGCTCCCGCGGATCCGGTACGGTCCGGGCCGTTCCGTGCATACTGTCGGTAGGTGCGGCACGATCCTCGGTACCGGACAGCGGGTGTGCGTCGATCGCAGGCGGGACCCAGGACCGCAGCCACCTGCCCCGGCCGCCCCGCAGGGCGACCGCAGACCGTCCGCGTGGCCTCGTCACCGAACCCGTGCGGCTGCCTGAGCACGGGTTGCGCGCCGCGACCGACCGTCCACTCACGCCGTGCCCCCGGCGGGGCACCTGGAGACCTGATGAACACGAACAGCGCACATCCCGTGCCTCCCTACCTGAGCGAGGGCGGACACTACGGCCGCTTCGGAGGCCGGTTCAGTCCCGAAGCCCTCGTCGCGGCCCTCGACGAGGTCGCCGTGGCCTGGGACAAGGCCAAGCACGACCCGGAGTTCCAGGCCGAGCTGCACCGGCTGCTCACCGAGTACACCGGCCGGCCCAGCCCGCTGACCGAGGCCCGCAACTTCAGCGAGTACTGCAACGGCGCGCGGATCCTGCTCAAGCGCGAGGACCTCAACCACACCGGCTCCCACAAGATCAACAACGTGCTCGGCCAGGCGCTGCTCACCAAGCGCATGGGCAAGACCCGCGTCATCGCCGAGACCGGCGCGGGCCAGCACGGCGTGGCCACCGCCACCGCGTGCGCCCTGCTCGGCCTGGAGTGCGTGATCTACATGGGCGAGGAGGACACCCGCAGGCAGGCCCTCAACGTCGCCCGCATGAACATGCTCGGCGCCGAGGTCGTCCCGGTCACCGTGGGCAGCCGCACCCTCAAGGACGCCGTCAACGAGGCGTTCCGCGACTGGGTCGCCAACGTCGACACCACCCACTACCTGCTGGGCACCGTCGCCGGGCCGCACCCCTTCCCGTCCATGGTCCGCGACCTGCACTACATCATCGGCGCCGAGGCGCGCCAGCAGGTCCTGGAGCGCACCGGGGCCCTGCCCGACGCCGTCGCCGCCTGCGTGGGCGGCGGCTCCAACGCCATCGGCATCTTCGCGGCCTTCATCCCCGACGAGACGGTGCGGCTGTACGGCTTCGAGGCGGGCGGCGAGGGCATCGGCACCGGTCGGCACGCCGCCTCCATCACCGGCGGCAGCGTCGGCGTCTTCCAGGGCGCCCGCACCTTCGTCCTCCAGGACGAGCACGGCCAGACCGTGCCCAGCCACTCCATCTCCGCCGGACTGGACTACCCGGCGGTCGGCCCCGAGCACGCCTGGCTCGCCGACAGCGGGCGCGCCACCTACGCCCCGGTCACCGACGCCGAGGCCATGGAGGCGTTCCGCCTGCTGTGCCGCACCGAGGGCATCATCCCGGCGATCGAGAGCGCCCACGCGCTCGCCGGGGCGCGCACCATCGGCGCCGAGCTCGGACCGGACGCCACCATCCTGGTGAGCCTGTCGGGCCGCGGCGACAAGGACGTCAACACCGCCGCCGCCTACTTCGGGCTGCTCGGCGACAGGGGGGAGCAGGACCGATGACCGCACTGCAACGCAAGCTCGCCGAGGCCCGGGCCGAGGGAAGGGCCGCGCTGGTCGGCTACTACCCGGCGGGACTCCCCGACGTGGACTCCTCCGTCAGGGTCATCGAGGCGATGGTCGCGGGCGGCTGCGACGTCATCGAGGTCGGCCTGCCCTACTCCGACCCCACCATGGACGGCCCCGTCATCCAGCAGGCCTCCGACGCGGCGCTCGCGGCGGGCACCACCCCCAAGGACGTGCTCGCCGTGGTCCGCGCCACCGCCGAGACCGGCGCGGCGGCCCTGGTCATGTCCTACTGGAACCCGATCGAGCAGTACGGCGTGGACGCGTTCGCCGCCGACATGGCCGCGGCGGGAGGGGCGGGCGTCATCACCCCCGACCTGATCCCCGAGGAGGCCGGACCCTGGATCCGGGCCAGCGACGCCTCCGGGCTCGACCGGATCTTCCTGGTCGCGCCCTCCTCCACCGACCAGCGCCTCAAGCTGACCTGCGACGCCTCCCGCGGGTTCGTGTACGCGGCGTCGCTCATGGGCGTCACCGGCACCCGCGACAAGGTCGCCGCGACCGCCCGGAAGCTGGTGCAGCGGGTCCGCGGGGCCACCCGGGACAGCGGCCTGCCGGTCTGCGTCGGCCTGGGCATCTCCAACGGTGCGCAGGCCGCCGAGGTCGCCTCCTACGCCGACGGGGTCATCGTCGGCAGCGGCTTCTGCCGCCGGGTGCTGGACGCCCCCGACCTGGACACCGCGTGCGCGCAGGTCCGCGACTTCGCCGCCGAGCTCGCCGAGGGCGTGCGTTCGGCCGCTCGGTGAGAATCCGGTGAGAGTTCACCGCTGATCCCGAACCCCGGCCCCCCGGTGCCCACCGGGGGGCTACTGTGCTGAAAAGAGCGCCACTACCAGGGCTTCGGTCGCCATGTGACGAGGCGGACACGCAGAGTAGTAGTCTCTGAGTCGTTCCCGCGGCGTCCGCAGCACGGCGCACGCACACGACGACACGTTCGGGGAGAGGCATGTCGACCGGCACCGAAGAGAACGCCCGGAGCGGCAGCGCGGAGGACATCCGCGGCGACGGACAGAGCACCAGCCCCACCGCCGACTCCCGGTGGCCGGCGGTCCAACCCTGGCTGAGCCTGGCCGCACGGCTGGGCCTGGCCGGAGTCCTGGGCTATGCCGGATACACCAAACTGGTCGTGCCCGCACTCTCGGTGGAGTCGGTGGCGGCCTACGAGCTCTTCAGCGACGGTGTCAACCAGTTCATCGGCTACACCCTGCCGCTGTTCGAGATCGCCCTGGCCCTGCTGCTGCTCACCGGACTGGCCACCCGGGTCACCGGAGCCGTCTCCGCCCTGCTCATGGCGGTCTTCATCGCGGGCATCGCCTCGGCGTGGGCCCGCGGCCTGTCCATCGACTGCGGCTGCTTCGGCACCGGCGGCGCGGTGGACCCCGACGAGACCGCCTACGGCCTGGACATCGCCCGCGACCTCGGCTTCATGGCGCTGGGCCTGTTCCTCGCGGTCTGGCCGCGCTCGCGCTTCTCCCTGGACCGGGTCCTTGGTCTCTATCCGGGCTCCGAACGGCAACGGTAGAACTCCACCGACCCCTCGGCGGCGACCCGCCCCGGACGGCGCGGACACGGACGGCGGCCACGCCCCGGTCCGGCAGACACACTGTTCCAACGAGAAAATGGTGATCGGCTGATGAGCAAGGAGTCGCGGCGCGCCAACCGCGAGCGCCTCAGGCAGGAGCGCATCAAGGAGCAGAAGCGGGCCAAACGCAACAGACTCCTGGCCGCCATCGGCGCCGCGGTTGCCGTGGTCGCCCTCGTCGTGGGCGGCGGCTACCTGATCATGCAGGCGTCGAACGGAACCTCCGCGGAGGAGTACCAGGGGGACCTCGCCCCCCAGACCCTCCAGGAGGACGGCAGCGTCGTCATGGCCCGCGAGGGGGTCCAGGCGCCCGTCGTGGAGGTCTACGCCGACTACCAGTGCTCCCACTGCGCCCGGTTCGAGAAGATCAACGGCACCAACCTCAAGGAGCTGGCGGCCAACGGGGAGGCCATCGTCCACTTCCGCCCCGTGAGCATCTTCGCCGACGCGGGCGCCCCCGCGGGCGCCAACTCGCTGCGCGGCGCGGCCGCGGCACGGGCCGCCGCCGACTACGGCAAGTTCGTCGAGTACAACGACATCCTCTTCGACAACCAGCCCGGCGGGAACCAGGAGGGCTACGCGGTCGAGGACCTCGTCGCGTGGGGCGAGGAGGTCGGCATCACCGACCCCGCCTTCGCCGAGCGGGTACGCTCCGAGAACGAGGTCGTGGAGGAGTTCGTCGAGAACTACTACCCTGAACTCTCGACCAAGGCGCGGGCCGAGATCCCCGAGGACCGGCTCCGGACCATGCGGCTGGGCGATCTGATCGACTGGGGAGAGGACAACGGCGTGGACTCCTCCTTCATGGACGGCAGCTACGTCCGCCAGGTCCTCGACGCCACCGCCGCGGTCAACGCCAAGTACCCCGAGGGAAGGAACGCCTTCGGAGGGACCCCGTCCGTCTACATCAACGGTGAACTCCTGGGCAACGAGACCTACTCCGCGACCGACTTCCCCGAAGCGGTCCGGGCCGCCTCCCCCGGCACGGTCGACACCCGTCCGGCGGCCGGGGACGGCTCCGCGGAGCCCTCGGCTTCGCCGTCCGCCTCCCCTCCCGTCTAAGGAAAACCCGGAGTTATGACGAGTCCGTCAAGCATCACCGCGGGCGCGGCCGACCTCGGCCGCGCCCTCGCGGCTATTCCCAGCCCCGGCATGAACGCCATCGAACTGGGCCCGCTGAGGATCCACTTCTACGCGCTGTGCATCCTCGCCGGGGTCGTCGTCGCGGTCTACTGGAGCGAGCGCCGCTGGGCGGCCATGGGCGGCCGTCCCGGCACGATCATGGACCTGGCGGTTCCGGCGGTGCTCCTCGGACTCGTCGGCGCGCGCCTCTACCACGTCGTCACCGACTACCAGTTGTACTTCGGCCCCGGTAAGGACCCGATGGGCGCCCTGTACATCTGGAACGGCGGCCTGGGCGTCTGGGGCGCGATCCCGCTGGGCGCGGTGGGCGTGTGGTGGGCGGCGCGGCGGCGCGGCCTGTCGCTGTCGCAGTTGTCGTTCGCGATCGCGCCGACCCTCCCGCTCGCCCAGGGCATCGGACGCTGGGGCAACTACTTCAACCAGGAGCTGTTCGGCGGCCCCACCGACCTGCCGTGGGCGCTGCGCGTGACGCCCTACGAGACGGGTGAACTGCGTCACGGAATGGTGCCCGGCGTCGAGACCTACCACCCGACGTTCCTCTACGAGTTCCTGTGGTGCGTGGGCCTGTCCGTCGTGCTCGCCTGGCTGGGGCGGCGCTACGGCGACGCGCTGCGCGGCGGACGGCTGTTCGCGCTCTACGTCATGGGCTACTGTGTGGGACGGTTCTGGATCGAGTACATGCGGGTCGATCCCGCCCACGAGATCCTCGGTCTGCGGCTCAACAACTGGACCTCCCTGCTGGTCTTCCTCGGCGCGCTCGGCTACTTCGTGTGGGCCGGGCGGCGGCTCGACTCGTTCTCCTCGCGGGTGCTGCCCGAGGGCGAGGACGAGGGCACCCAGATGATCGCGGTCGAGCCGGACGAGGAGAGCACGGACAGCGTTCTCGACGACGAGGAGCCGCCGGAGGAGGCGGCCGTACGGTCCGGCTCCCGGGCGCAGACGCAGGACGACGAGGCCTCGACCGAGGCCCCGACCGAGCTCCCGGACCGGGACGACGGAACACGGGACTGACAGACAAGGCCCTCCCCCTCGCGGCGGCGCCGCGAGGGGCCCGCACCCCTTGGACGAGTACGTGAAGCTGCACAACGCCGACTCCACCGGCCACCGGAGCCGTTCGGCACCGGAGCGTCGGAGCCGGAGCGGAGCCGAACACCGGCAGGACGACTACGACGAGTATCCCGACACCGCACAGAGGTCCGCCGGGTCGCGCAGAGAGGCCCGCAGGGGCCGCCGCTCCACCGGGCGGATCAAGCAGGACGCCTCGCGCGGAGGCCGCAGGGCCGCCAGGGCCGCCTCCCGCGGCACGGCCCCGGCACGTTCCGCGAAGTCCTCCGACGGCCCCCGCCGTGCCGCCCGCACCCGCAAGCCCCGGGCCATCGACCAGGTCTCCCGGTTCTCCGCGTCGGCGCTGCGCCGGGTCACCGTGCTGGGCGACCGCCCCGAGCAGGTCGTCTACACCCTCGCCGAGCAGAGCCGGCAGAAGCACGGCACCTACGTGCTGATCGCGCTGCTGGTCATGGCGGTCGTCTCGCTGCTGGCGCTGCTGGCCGCGCTCGTCTTCCAGGTGCTCAACCCGCAGGCGGCGACCAACCGGACCCCCGCCCCCATCGTCGAGCCGCCCGCCGGGCACAGCACCCTGCGCCCGGAGCTGTTCCACGCCCAGGACCAGCAGGACATCTTCGATCCCATCGCCGAGCGCCCCGCCGACGCCGAGCCCCTCACCGAGGAGGAGATCTTCGGGTCGGTCAAGGAGCTGTCCCTCAACGGCATGGAACTGACCCTGCGCGACTCCGAGGTCACCGACGCCTGCACCGCGCTGGTGTGGGGCGAGGAGCTCGCCCAGACCCTGTCCACCGGCTCCTGCACCTCCGCGGCCCGCGGCGTCTACCAGGACACCGACCGGGAGTACGTGGCGCAGTTCACGCTGTTCGACCTGGCCGACGCCGAAGCCGCGAGCGCCACCCTGGAGAGCCTGGAGTCCCAGCGCAGCCCCGGCTTCATCCTGCCCATGGCGGAGGACATCAAGGGCCTGCACACCGGGTACAGCCAGGCCACCGCCCAGGCCATGGGCCACTACCTCGCGGTGTTCTGGGTGGCCCGGGCCGACGGCGCCGAACCCTCCGGCGACGACTCCATGGCCACCCTCAACGTCGCCGCGATGGACGCCGCCCTCGTCGTCTACGAACAGGTCCGCGACGCCAAAGACCAGAAGGACTGACTCCGGCGGCTCTGCGGTTCCCCGGCGGGCCGCCGGGGAGTCCTCTATCCTTCCCTACAGCCCTCCCGAAACCATCAGCTCATCGAAGAGGTCACAGGTGTCACCTACCGAGTCGCCCGTGTCCGGCGCCCCCGGCCGACGCAGGAAGCCCCCCGCGAGCACCCCCCAGGAGCGTTCGGGGCGCAGCCGGGGGACCCGGCGCCGCAAGGGCGGACGGCGCGCGAGCCGGAGCTTCCCCCTGGTGCCGATCCTCGTCGGTGCGCTGGTCGTCGCCGTGATCGCGGTGGCCGTGGTGGTGGTCCTGCGCTTCGTGGGCACCGGCGAGCCGGAGACCGTCCAGGCCGTGCCCTCCCGCTACCAGGTCTACGAGTCCGGCCAGGCCAACGAACTCCTCGCCAACCGCGACGACGACCCCCGCCCCTTCACCGAGCAGGACTTCTTCCCCGAGGGCGACGCCGACATCAGCTCCCGGGACCTGACCTTCACCTTCCGGGGCGGCTCCGTCGACGACAACTGCGCCGAGGCGGTCTGGGGGCCCAAGGCCCTGGCCGCGGTGGAGAGCGCCGACTGCTCGCAGGTGGTGCGCGCCGGCTACGTCTCCGACGACTACATCGGCGTGGCCGCGGTCTTCAAACTCCGCGACATCGAGGCGTCGCGGACCCTCGCCGAGGCCCTGGCCCCCGCCGAGGAGGAGACCGCCGAGGAGGGCGGCTTCCTGCTGCCGCCCGTCACGGAGGAGCCCTTCGACCTGCTCGGCAGCGGGTACAGCTCGGCCGAGGCCACCGTCAACGGCCACTACCTGCTGGTGCTGTGGGTGCAGTCCAAGAGCTCCACCTCCACCGAGGAGACCGAGGTCCTACAGCAGCCGCTGGTCACGCTGAGCCGCTTCGACATGCCGATCTACCAGCGGATCAACGAGCGCAAGAACTTCCTGGAGGCCAACGGGGTCGACACCGGGGACCAGGAGGCCCCGGCGGGAGACGGCACGGGCACCGGCACCGAGGGCATCGGGACCGAGGGCACGGGCATCGGGACCGAGGGGACCGGCACCGAGGGCGCGGGAACCGGCACCGAGGGCACGGGCCTCTCCCAGGGAACCGGATGACCCGCCTCCCATGACCGACCGCACCGCACCGCACGCCCCGCTCGCCGAGCGGGGCGTGCACGCCGTACGCGGCCAGCTCGTCCTGGGGGCCCTCGCCGACGGGCGCTGGTGGACCGCCCGCGACCTGGTGCGCGCCACCGCGGTGGCGCACCGGGTGGTCGCCGACACCCTCGCCGCCGTCGAGACCGAACTGGACCGCGACGGCGACCGAGTCCGCCTGCGCGACCCGGACCGGTACGCGCCCCTCGCCGCGCGCCCCCGCCTGGCCGACCCGGTCGGCCACCTCGTCGCCGCCCACGCCGACGTCGAGGCCGAACTGCGCACGCTGGTCGCCGAGGCGCCCCCGCCCCGCGCGGACCTGGACCACGTGTCCGCCACCGCACGCACCGCACTGCGCCGCGCCCTGCTCCTCACCACCTGCTTCGCCACCGGCGGCGCCCGCCTGCTGTGCGTGGGCGACCACGACCTCACCTCCCTCGCGCTGACCCTGGTGGACCCCGACGCCGCCGCCACCGTGGTGGACATCGACGAGCGCATGCTCGACTACATCGACACCGCCGCGGCCCGGCTCGGCTGCCGGGTCCGCTGCTACTTCGCCGACCTGCGGTTCGGACTGCCCCCGGCGGTGCGCGGCAGCGCCGACCTCGTCTTCACCGACCCGCCCTACACCCCCGAGGGCGTGGAGCTGTTCGTCCGCCGCGGGCTGGAGGGCAGCGCCGACCCCGCCGCCACGCGCGTCCTCCTCGCCTACGGCGCCAGCGAGACCACCCCGGCCCTGGCCGCCCGCGTCCAGCAGCGCCTCACCCGCCTCCACCTCGCCATCGAGGCCCTCTGGCCGGACTTCAACCGCTACCTGGGCGCCGAGGCCATCGGCGCCGCCAGCGACCTGTACCTGCTGCGCGCCACCGCGCGCACCCCCGTGGGACGCGCCGCCGAGTCGGCCGCGCGCATCTACAGCCAGGGCGCCAACGCCCGCGAGTCCGCCGCGGCCCTCACCGCAGCGACCGCGCCCCGCGCCTGGGGCGGCACGCCCCCCGAGGTCTGCGTCGGGGACTGGCCCGAGCCCCTGCCGGAAGGGGTGCGCCGGGTCGGCCTGGACGCCTGGCTGGCCGCCCCGCCGACCGCCCGCAGCGCCGCCGTGAACCTGACCGGCGGCGCCGAGGCGCTCACCGAACGGGTGATCCTCGCCGCACCAGCCGCCGACCTGCACGTCGTGGTGGCCTCGCACGCCCCCCAGGTCCGCGACGCCGCCGGACAGCAGGGGCTGCGCCGGGTCGTCGGTCCCGACCGCCCCCTGCGCTTCCTGCGCGGTGTGCCCGACGCACGCCACACCGTCGTCCGGGTGGGCGCGGCGGCACCCCCCGACGACACCGCCGACCCCGCCGTCTGGCTCGCCCGCCGCCTGCGGCAGCGCGCCCACGGATCGGTCGCCTCGGTCCTGCGCGAGGGGCTGGTGCGGGTCGCCGCCCGCACCGGACGGCCCGTGAACAAGAAGTGGGCCCGCACCCGCGTGGCCGAGGCCCTGCCCTGGCTGGCCGGGCACACCCTGCTGGACCTGCCGCTGCACCGGTTCGCCGCACTCGACGACGCGCTGCACCGGCTCGCCGGCCAACTGCCCTGACCCCGGACGCCCGCCGGGGGCAACCACCGGGGCCGACCGGTCGAGGACGTGTTACAGGCATGTAAGCTGACTCCGGTCGCCGCACGAGCCTTCCCACCGGGAGGTTTCACGGTGCCATCCGCGGGATACACAACCGAAAAGCCGCAGCAACCCGCGCGGCATCGCACACACCCACCCCCCAACCAGGGGATCCCGCGGACGGCCGGCACCGTACCGCGGTGACAGGTGGTCTAGACCTCAAGCTACAGTGGGGGCAGACCACCGAGAAAAGTGAGTCACCGGCGGGTGGCGCACTGTCCGGACGAGCACCGACGGTCACGATGGAGTGTCCCGCGGACCGATCGATCCAATCCGCGTGAATCGGGTGCGGACAGTACGGCACACGCTGACGCAGCAGGGCCAACGTCGTCCCACTGCGCTTTTCGAAAGCACAGAGGAAGAGACGACAGGAGGGTAGATGCCTGCTGGCCAGGTGCGGCGTTCGACGGTCCGACCGAACGCGAAGACCACTTCCGAGGGCCTGTACGACAGCTCCTACGAACACGACTCCTGCGGCGTCGGTTTCGTTGCCGACCTTTCCGGTCGTCGCAGCCACGACATCATCGAGAAGGCGCTCACCGTGCTGCGCAACCTCGACCACCGTGGCGCTTCCGGAGCCGACCCCGACGACGGCGACGGCGTGGGGATCCTCACCCAGATCCCCGACCAGCTCTACCGCGAGACCTGCGGATTCGACCTGCCGGAGGCGGGCGCCTACGCCGTGGGGATCGGGTTCCTGCCCACCGAGTCCGCGGCCCGCCAGGAAGCCGTCGCCGCCATCGGCCGCATCGCCGAGGAGGAGAACCTCACCGTCCTGGGCTGGCGCGACCTGCCCCACGACCCCCGCCACTGCGGCCCCGTCGCCCGCAAGAACATGCCGTTCTTCAAGCAGCTGTTCCTCGCCGGCCGCCCCGGCACCCCCACCGAGAACCTGACCGGCATCGAGCTGGAGCGCCACGCCTACTGCCTGCGCAAGCGCGTCGAACACGAGGTCGGCGTCTACTTCGCCAGCCTGTCGCCGCGCACCATCACCTACAAGGGCATGCTGACCACGCCCCAGCTGGAGCCGTTCTTCCCGGACCTGTCCGACCCCCGCTACGCCTCCGGGCTGGCGCTGGTCCACTCGCGGTTCTCCACCAACACCTTCCCGTCGTGGCCGCTCGCGCACCCCTTCCGCTACATCGCCCACAACGGCGAGATCAACACCGTCAAGGGCAACCGCAACTGGATGCGCGCCCGCGAGGCCACCCTCGCCAGTGACCTCCTCCCCGGCGACCTGTCCCGGATCTTCCCCGTCGTCGACGCCGAGGACTCCGACACCGCCTCCTTCGACGCCGCCCTGGAACTGCTGCACCTGGGCGGACGCTCGCTGCCGCACGCGGTGCTCATGATGATCCCCGAGCCGTGGGAGAACCACACCGAGATGGACCCGGCGGTGCGGGCCTTCTACGAGTTCCACTCCATGCTCATGGAGCCCTGGGACGGCCCCGCCTCCGTCACCTTCACCGACGGCACCCTCATCGGCGCGGTCCTCGACCGCAACGGCCTGCGCCCCGGCCGCTACTGGGTCACCGACGACGGCCTCGTCGTCATGGCCAGCGAGGTCGGCGTCCTCGACATCGACCCCAAGCGCGTCGTCCGCAAGGGCCGCTTGCAGCCCGGCCGCATCTTCGTCGTCGACACCGCCCGCGGCCGCATCCTCGAGGACGAGGAGGTCAAGGCCGAGCTCGCCGCCGAGCACCCCTACGCCGAGTGGCTCGCCGACAACGTCGTGCGCCTGGCGGAGCTGCCCGAGGCCGAGGCCGCCCCCGTCGACGACATCGTCCACCACCAGCGGGTCTTCGGCTACACCGAGGAGGAGCTGCGCGTCCTGCTCACCCCCATGGCGCGCACCGGGGCCGAGGCCATCGGCTCCATGGGCACCGACACGCCCGTCGCCGTGCTGTCCAGCCGCCCCCGCCAGCTCTTCGACTACTTCTCGCAGAACTTCGCGCAGGTCACCAACCCGCCGCTGGACGCCATCCGCGAGGAGCTGGTCACCAGCCTCAGGACGGCCCTGGGCGCCGAGGAGAACGTCCTGTCTCCCGACCCCGAGGACTGCCGCCGCATCGTGCTGGACACCCCGATCATCCAGGAGGCGGAACTCGCCGCCATCGTCCGCGCCGGCGGACCCGACGGTGACCCCGCCTTCCGCGTCCACACCGTCCGGGGCGTCTACCCCGCCGCGGGCGGCGGCACGGCCCTCACCGCACGCCTCGACGAGATCTGCGCCGAGGTGTCGCAGGCCATCGCCGAGGGCGCGCACATCGTCGTCCTCAGCGACCGCGGGGCCGACGCCGACCACGCCCCCATCCCGTCGCTGCTGCTCACCGGCACCGTCCACCACCACCTGGTCCGCGAGAAGACCCGCACCGAGGTGGGCCTCGTGGTCGAGGCCGGCGACGTCCGCGAGTGCCACCACGTCGCCCTGCTGCTGGGCTACGGCGCGTCCGCGGTCAACCCCTACCTCGCCCTGTCCACCGTCCGCGACCTGGCCGCGCGCGGCGTCATCAGCGGCGTCGACCCCGACACCGCCGCCCGCAACACCGTCAAGGCGTTCGGCAAGGGCCTGCTGAAGATCATGTCCAAGATGGGCGTGTCCACGGTCAGCTCCTACACCGGCGCCCAGATCTTCGAGGCCCTCGGCCTCGGCCAGGAGGTCATCGACCGGGCCTTCGTCGGCACCACCTCCCGCCTGGGCGGCATCGGCTTCGACGTCCTCGCCGAGGAGGTCCGCGCCCGCCACGCCGCCGCCTACGCGCCCAACGCCGCCGCCCACCGCCGGCTGCCCGTCGGCGGCGAGTACCAGTGGCGCCGCGAGGGCGAGCCGCACCTGTTCAACCCGGAGACCGTCTTCAAGCTCCAGCACGCCACGCGGACCCGGCGCTACGAGATCTTCAAGGAGTACACCTCCAAGGTCGACGAGCAGGCCGAGACCCTCATGACCCTGCGCGGCCTGTTCAAGTTCAAGGAGGGCGTGCGCGAGCCCGTGCCGATCGACGAGGTCGAGCCGGTCTCGGAGATCGTCAAGCGCTTCTCCACCGGCGCCATGTCCTACGGCTCCATCTCCGCGGAGGCCCACGAGACCCTCGCCATCGCCATGAACCGGCTCGGCGCCAAGTCCAACACCGGCGAGGGCGGCGAGGACCCGCGCCGCTACGTCCCCGACGCCAACGGGGACCTGCGGCGCAGCGCCATCAAGCAGGTCGCCTCCGGCCGCTTCGGCGTCACCTCGCACTACCTGACCAACGCCGACGACATCCAGATCAAGATGGCCCAGGGCGCCAAGCCCGGCGAGGGCGGCCAGTTGCCCGGCCACAAGGTCTACCCGTGGGTCGCCGACACCCGGCACTCCACCCCCGGCGTCGGCCTGATCTCCCCGCCGCCGCACCACGACATCTACTCCATCGAGGACCTCGCCCAGCTCATCCACGACCTGAAGAACGCCAACCCCTCGGCGCGCATCCACGTCAAGCTGGTCTCCGAGGCCGGAGTGGGCACCGTGGCCGCGGGCGTGTCCAAGGCCCACGCCGACGTGGTCCTCATCTCCGGGCACGACGGCGGCACCGGGGCCTCCCCGCTCACCTCCATCAAGCACGCGGGCACCCCCTGGGAGCTCGGCCTGGCCGAGACCCAGCAGACCCTGCTGCGCAACGGGCTGCGCGACCGCATCGTCGTGCAGGTCGACGGGCAGCTCAAGACCGGCCGCGACGTCGTCGTCGCCGCCCTGCTGGGCGCCGAGGAGTTCGGCTTCGCCACCGCGCCGCTCGTGGTCTCCGGCTGCGTCATGATGCGCGTGTGCCACCTGGACACCTGCCCGGTGGGCGTGGCCACCCAGAACCCCGAGCTGCGCAAGCGCTTCAGCGGCAAGCCCGAGTTCGTGGTGAACTTCTTCGAGTTCATCGCCCAGGAGGTCCGCGAGTACCTGGCCGCCCTGGGCTTCCGCAGCCTCGACGAGGCGATCGGCGCCGTCGAGATGCTCGACACCCGCGACGCCGTCGACCACTGGAAGGCCGCCGGACTCGACCTGTCCCCGATCCTGCACCAGGTGGAGCCGTGGGAGGGCGACCACCGCCGCCAGGTCCGCGCCCAGGACCACGGCCTGGACAAGGCCCTCGACCTCACCCTCGTCCAGTTGTCCGAGGGCGCCCTGGAGTACGGCACCCCGCTCAAGCTGGACCTGCCGGTCCGCAACGTCAACCGCACCGTCGGCACCATGCTCGGCCACGAGGTCACCAAGCGCTACGGCGCCGAAGGGCTGCCCGACGACACCATCGACATCACCTTCACCGGCTCGGCGGGACAGTCCTTCGGGGCGTTCCTGCCCCGCGGCATCACCCTGCGCCTGGTCGGCGACGCCAACGACTACGTCGGCAAGGGCCTGTCCGGCGGACGCATCGTCGTGCGCCCCGCCGACGGGGTCCAGTTCGTCCCCGAGGAGAACATCATCGCCGGCAACGTCATCGCCTACGGCGCGACCTCCGGCGAGCTGTTCCTGCGCGGCGTCGTCGGCGAGCGGTTCTGCGTCCGCAACTCCGGTGCGCTGGCCGTCGTCGAGGGCGTGGGCGACCACGGCTGCGAGTACATGACCGGCGGGCGCGCCGTCATCCTGGGACGCACCGGACGCAACTTCGCGGCCGGCATGTCCGGCGGCATCGCCTACGTCCTCGACCTGGACGAGCGGCGCGTCAACACCGAGATGGTCGACATCGACCCGCTCGACGACACCGACCGCGCCTTCCTGGAGGACGTGCTGACCCGCCACCACGCCGAGACCGGCTCCACCGTGGCCCAGCGCATCCTCGCCGACTTCGACATCGCCGTCGAACGCTTCGCCAAGATCATGCCGCGCGACTACAAGCGCGTCCTGAACGCCCGAGCCGAGGCCGAACGCGAGGGACGAGACGTGGCCGAGGCCATCATGGCCGCTGCCCGGTCCTGACACCAGCAACGAGAAAGGAGGGACAGAGATCCATGGCCGACCCCAAGGGCTTCCTCAAGATCACGGACCGGGAGCTGCCCCGGCACCGCCCGGTGGAGATCCGCATCCAGGACTGGCGCGAGGTCTACGAGGACTTCGACCGCGGCACCCTCATCAAGCAGGCGTCGCGCTGCATGGACTGCGGCATCCCGTTCTGCCACAACGGCTGCCCGCTGGGCAACCTCATCCCCGAGTGGAACGACCTGGTCTACCGGCACGACTGGCGTGAGGCGATCGAGCGGCTGCACGCCACCAACAACTTCCCCGAGTTCACCGGACGCCTGTGCCCCGCCCCGTGCGAGTCCGCGTGCGTCCTGGGCATCAACCAGCCCGCCGTCACCATCAAGAACGTCGAGGTCTCCATCATCGACCGCGCCTGGGAGGAGGGCTGGGTGCGGCCCCAGCCGCCCGCGGTGCGCACCGGCAAGAAGGTCGCCGTGGTCGGCTCCGGCCCCGCCGGACTGGCCGCCGCCCAGCAGCTCACCCGCGCCGGGCACACGGTGACCGTCTACGAGCGCGCCGACCGCATCGGCGGCCTGCTGCGCTACGGCATCCCCGAGTTCAAGATGGAGAAGCGGCACCTCGACCGGCGCCTCGCCCAGATGCGCGCCGAGGGCACCGAGTTCCGCACCGGCGTCAACGTCGGCGTGGACCTCAGCGTCGAGCAGCTCCGCGCCGAACACGACGCCGTCGTCCTCGCCGGCGGCGCCACCGCCTGGCGCGACCTGCCCATCAAGGGCCGCGAGCTCAACGGCGTCCACCAGGCCATGGAGTACCTGCCGCAGGCCAACCGGGTGCAGGAGGGCGACTACGACACCCCGCCGATCAACGCCCGGGGCAAGCACGTCGTCGTCATCGGCGGCGGCGACACCGGGGCCGACTGCGTCGGCACCGCCCACCGCCAGGGCGCGGCCTCCGTCACCCAACTGGAGATCATGCCCAAGCCGCCCACCACGCGGCCCGCCCACCAGCCGTGGCCGACCATGCCGATGCTGTACAAGGTCACCAGCGCCCACGAGGAGGGCGGCAAGCGCCTGTACTCGGTCAACACCCTGGAGTTCCTCGGCGACGACGAGGGCAACGTGCGCGCCCTCAAGCTCGTCGAGGTCAACCGCACCGACAAGGGCTTCGAACCGGTGCCCGGCACCGAGCGGGAGCTGCCCGCCCAGCTCGTCACCCTCGCCCTGGGCTTCCTCGGCCCGCAGCGGGAGGGCATGCTGGAGCAGCTCGGCGTGGAGCTCGACGCGCGCGGCAACGTCAAGCGCGACGCCGACTACGCCACCAGCGTCGAGGGCGTCTTCTGCGCCGGGGACATGGGCCGCGGCCAGTCCCTCATCGTGTGGGCCATCGCCGAGGGCCGCAGCGCCGCCGCCGCGGTCGACGCCTACCTGACGGGCAGCACCAACCTGCCCACCGCCATCCCGCCGACCGCGCGGCCGCTGACCGTCTGAGCCGGCGCGGCGCGCAGCGACACGGAGCCGGAGGCCGCCCGGGCG